>OIZR01000395.1_pt1 | contig 34771 bp, 45 predicted proteins | sample 1588591 | NCBI WGS metagenome assembly OIZR01 (sample SAMN03283249) | human gut metagenome | biome: human-associated habitat; material: feces | host: Homo sapiens | place: USA | collected 2013 | reverse complement strand
TGTTGTCAGCAGCCCGTTTCTCGGTCTGCGTGTAGTTCCTTGTAAACTGACCTAAACCGTGGGATAAAACATATTCATCAATGCATCACCTACTATCAAATGTTTATTCTCTACATCAATACCAATGGAACCGTCCGTATGTCCCGGTAAAGAAATGATATGTGCATCGATTCCGTAATCGGATAAACTGTCATCACTATGCAATAATACATTAGGTTTAAATTCCGGCATGGAACGGACTGAAAATTCTTTAAGGGATGCCGATAGAACGATTTTTCCTAAAATATTTGCAGCAGATAACGATTGGTTTGCGTTCGATTGGATCAAATTACAATCGTTCTCATTCATTCCGATAGGAATCCCTAATACGTCCGATATTTGGGCGGCATTTTCGGCATGGTTAAAATGTGCGTGAGTCAGGACAATCAGTTTGACATTGTAAAGTTTACATGATTCAATTACCTTGCCAAAAAATTCTTTTTTCCCTGTGTCCACTAATATTCCATTTGTTCCATTTTCGATAATATAGCAATTAACATTACCGCATTTTATTTGATGAATCCCGCTCATGTTAATTCTCCTATCAAAAATTTTGCTTTCCGTTCATCTATAAGAATCATAGCGTATTCATATTAACCCTTTTTCTTACGGAGCTTTAAGGCAATATTTTTCGTTGCCGCTGCATTCTGCAGTAATCCGGCAACAAAAGCACTTTTTTCTTTGAGCGTCATTGTTTCCATATCAGGTTTAGGATCAATTTCTCTAAGTACCGTTTGCAACTCTTGCAGTTCCAGCAGGTTGACGGCTACACAAAAGAGTGTCTTTTTGCGGCCATCATTATAGCCCGACAAGAAAACCTCCAGGATTTTTGCTTTTTCCGTCTGCTCTGCATTATAAGTGTCTATCCCGAATCGTTTGGCCTTTTCCATATCGGATTTTCGGTTTCGGTGTGTTATAAAAGAATCAAAATCGTCAATATGAGCGTATTTTTCGCAAGGGTATTTACTGCATTGGAAACAATATTCAACACCGCCATGTTCCATACTGCACCTTGCAATTTTACACGACTGATTTCCTTCACCGCCGCCGCAGCCAGGGCAGTTTTTATTCAAAAACATGGGGCAAAGCCCGCAATTCAAACCGCAGAGGGAAAATAATTGATTTGGTCGGTTAAATCCTTTCATGGAACCTCCTAATGTAAGAAAGATAAATCCTAATTTTCCAGTTTGATAAATTGGAAGTTATCGCTCTGACATATATTTCTGTATTTCGTCAGGTGTTAATTTTCTTATCCGCGTATTTGCATACTCTCTATATTCTTCAACAATGAAAATAGGGTTCATATCTTCGCAAGTTTTTCCTTTATTCTTTTTTAGATATAACTGCAAATCCTCGCTGCCTGCAAAGATTTTGTATGAAAATCTGCCATTTTCGCTTTTCAGTTTATAAATACCACATGGCTTTTTCATACTGTAATCAGCAGTACGCAAGTACAACTTTGCAATTTCTAACGACTTAAAAGGGAAATTCCATCGTTGTAATCCACGATGGGGATCGTGTTCAATACAAATGCACCGCCCGCAAGTACCACAAATGTATTGTGTGTGATTTTCTAAACAATCCAATGGATTTAACAATGGCGTTTTTCTATTTTCATCAACATAACATTCCACGCACATTTTATTTTCACTTCCTTTGCAAATTCCGCTTTTCCAGTATAGCAAACTGTAATTTATAAATACTATTGACTTACTATTGGTTTTCCATCTTTGTCAAGCAATGGAGTAAATCCTGCCGCATTTCCATTTCTGTGAAAAACATAGTTTACACCAGTTTGTGTATCAACCCAAATTTCAACCACATCAACAATTCCCTGCTGATAAATCTTTTTAAAACGCTCCATAAGTATTCCTCCCTAAATTTATTTTTCTGTTGTGTTATTCCCCGACAAACGAGAATTTGTCATTTTCTTCTTCTTTTTATAAATCCACTTATTAGCATAGCGATTATTCCAATAACCAAATAAGCACTACTGTACAGCAAAAATGCCGGTTCTCCCATATCGAAAAATATCCATACTCCCAATATGAATACTCCTGCTGTGACTATAGGTAATACCCATAACTTTTTCACATCGCTGCCAGCAAGTATACCGCTGAATATTGAGAACAATGGATTAACACCAAAAAATAGAATAAAGCATATTGCCATTCCGTTCATGCCAGCAAATGTTACAGCAAGCCAAGGCATTCCAAGCATCAAAAACACTGCTATTATAAACCAAATCATCAATTTTTTCATACACTCAAGCTCCTTTGCCAGTCGAGTAGACTTACACCTCGCAATGTAAGCCCCTCACAGAACCATACGTGTAGCTTTCCCGCATACGGCTCTTCATAATAACATTTACAGTTTCAGAATACGCTGGCATATATCTTCGGCATCACCAATGGATAATATTTCAGCATTTCTATGAACCCTTCCCGTGTATAGCTCTTTCTGTTGCTCCTTCGATTCAAAGCCTTAAACAGCATTTCTCTTACCTGTTGTTTAAAATTACTTATCATCCTTCCATTGAAGCTGACACCATAGTATCTATAGTGTCCTGTCAGTTTCAGATTGAGCATTCCCATCAGTTTCTCTAGTTTCTGGTCCCGGTTAGCGTACAGCCAGACTTTCATATCCTTCAGTTTCTGCCGAAATTTCTTACTGCTTGTTTTCGGCATCATCCATGCTGTTCCTTTCCATGTCCGTCCGCAATAAAATGTGAATCCGAGGAAGTCGAAAGTTTCCAGCCTTGTTGTTTCTCCGCGTTTCTGTTTCGATTTTGCCAGATATCCGCCGCTTTCCAACATCCTGCTCTTGCTTTCTTCCAGCTCCAGCCCGAACTTTTCCATCCGTTCTTTCAGAAGCCTGTAGTTTTCTCCGCTTCCCATTTGCACTGGAATCCCGCAATAAAATCATCTGCATAGACTATCAGGAAATTCTCCCCCTTGCTATCTTTTGCTATGACAAACTTGTACCATAATGTAAGTACATTGTGCATGTAGATATTCGCAAGGATTGGGCTGATGATATTTCCCTGTGCTGAGCCTTCTTCATTCTCAGCCAGTCTGCCCTCATCCATCACTCCCGCTTTCAGATATTTTCCCACCAGCCAGAGAATGTTCGAATCTTTAATGTATAGATTCAGAAACTTCATAATCCAGTCATGCTTCATATGGTCAAAAAAACCCTTGATATCCGCATCCACGATATAACATATCTTTGTGAAATTCAGTCTCTTATACAGTTCCTTCACTGCACCATGACATCCCCTGTTTGGTCTGAATCCGTACATACAGTTCAGAAATCTTGGCTCATATATTGCTTCTAGTATCTTCTTCAAAGCCAGCTGGACTATTTTGTCCTCGTAACTTGCAATCCCCAGCGGGCGCAGTTTTCCATTACTTTTCGGAATGTATACCCGAAGCGATGGCTGTGGTTTGTATGACTTCCTTTTCAGCCTTTCTACTAACCCATTGATGTTCTGTTCCAGGTTCTTTCCGGATTCATTCTTTGTCACCTCATCAATCCCCGCTGCCTTACTTCCGTCCAGTTCCCTGTGGCATTGCATCAGCAGTTCTTTATTTATCAGATGGTACAAAGATGTGAACTCCGGTTTCGGCTCATGAGCCGATTTGTCTGCTATTCTCTCCAATTTCGTTTCCATCAATACCTCCGTCCCTGAGTACGGCTGATGTGTCCTCAGAGAGACCGTTATTATGTAGCCCCCTTCCCTCTGCCAGAGTTACCCGGCTTCTTCGGTACTATGAAGCTATCCGACTGCCTGACATCTATATGGCATCCTCCGTTTCAGCGTTGTCTGCCATACTTGAAAAAAAAACAAGGGACATCAGGCTCTCCCCAGTTGACTGAATAGTCACAATGTGAAACATGAAAAGCTCTTTGACCCCGCAGAAGCAGACAGCATCTCACCATAACAATGCCGCCTGTGTTGCTTTCCGCCGAAATTAGAGCGTCAGCCCTCCGAATGTCAAAATTTCGAGGCTCAATCACTTTCCCTATTTCCTCGCTGTCTACGCTTAGCAACTGCCATTACTGACAGCCACCCAAGACTCGCTGCTGGTGGTTGGTTAGACCTTACCAGACAGGTTTCCCACCTGCTAGACTATTCGCCCTTCGTCTGGGCGCACAATTTCGATTTGTTTATTCGTCCCATGTATTAGCTGTTTAGAAGTTTCGTCAAATCCTCAATAGAAGCGTCCATTTTCACAGAGACTTCTTCCATCGTCATGCCGGATTCAAGAAAACGCTTTATCACCATTTTCATATCCTCGCCAACCTCTATGATGTGTCCGTCCAAATCGTAAAACCGAATCACCCGCTAGCCCCAGCTATGCTCGATCACTTCTCCCAGATATCCTCATAAAAATTTCTCGCGGCGTTAATGTCGGCCACCGATATAAGCATACATACATGTTTCATGCAAATACTCCTTTCAAACTGTGGTTTCCCATTTCCACAAAAGGTTATCTATAATTATCTATAAGTCCAACCGGATTGTCACTGGCCTTCACGGTTGAAAATTTATTATACCATAGGGTAGCCGGTATCTCCACTTTTTCATATCCGGTGGGGGGTGGACTTCCTGCTCTACCCTCCCCTATACTATTCTCCTCTAACCTATACTCCCCTAATCTAGGTTGCCATAGGTTGGTTCACCTGCCCGCCAGTTGGTTGACAGTTGGTTGTCACTTGGTTGTTTTTGACAGCAACGAATTTTTTCCATGTTTGTCTGTTCATTTTCAAAACTCATTATTATTTCCCCCATAGTTTTATTTCCTCCCCCGCTATGGGTTTGGATTTTAGCAAGTCTGATTTCTCCATTTTTCTTTTAAATATCGTAACAGACCAGCCATATCCGTGCATCCATAAGTCAGATAGGTGCATATAATCTCCATAGGCTCCGCCATTTCATACTTATTTCCGTATATATTGGAAATAAAGCAGCTATTGCCTATATCCTTCCGTAACTGCCATTCCCCACCAGATTTAAGCACAATTTCTTCCCCATAAACTGCTGCCAGACCAATTAAGATATCCTCCGTATCTTTACAAAGATTTTCTATTATTTCGTATAAGTCATTTTTTGTTATATTGTCACATTCATCCGGGTAATTATCTTCAATATATTCCTCACATTCATCTAAAATTTCATCAATTGATAAAAATCCGGCCTTAATATAGTCGATTGTCATTTCTTTTAATTCTTCTGCACAACATTCATCTTCTATTTTATTTTTCCACTCTATAAAAATCCATCTCCTTATACAAATTATACAAACTATCTAATTCAATATATTTACGCAACAAATAGTTATTTTAAGTAACCATCAAATCGTTAAGGAAAGAATCGAAGGTGGTGCAAACGAAAAAGCAGCTTTGATATTTCGATAACTGCCCTTTCGTTTGCATCAGTTTCGATTTTTCCTGGTTGAACAAAGGCGCGTCCGGGTAGCCGTTATATATGGACTTTCAATTTCCCCAGCCTTTTAGCGAAGTATACTGCATATGGATGCATGGCAGCCAGATTCGGCGTCCGGTGTCATGTTTATGGTATCAGAAATAAGCCTCCAAAGGAAGCTTAAAAAATATTCAGTTGCCTTTTTTAACATAGAAGATGCGGTTCTGGCATTGTACAAGGCTGCCCTGCCGGTAAAGGAATGATCCTTCCGCCGCAGGAAGAACACCTGCAGATATCCTTATTGTAAAGCAGCCGGATCATGGCAGGGGCATCCAGATCTTTCAGCCTTGCGATATACTTTCTACAGCCGAGGAGATTCCGGCACAAGGTGATCTTCTTATTCTTGTTCCGGGATGACAGCAGGCCATAGTGGCGTATCCGGACAAAACGCTTTGGCGGGACATGCATCAGAAATCTGCGGATAAACTCCTCACCGGAAACCGTAATCTCCTCCCACTGGCCCTGGTTTTTATAATCTTTTGCAGTAAATGTGACCATAGAATCCGTCATGCATTTGATACGATAATTGCTGATGGCAATCCGGTGTGTGTACCTTCCAAGGTACCTGATGACGGATTCCGCGCCATGGAACGGCTTCTTACAGTAGGGTATCCATTCTTTTTTGTAACAGGTATCCAATAATTCCTGTAAGGCATAATGGTTCCTGTAAGGCTCTGCCGTACCGTGGAATTCGAGTTTTCCATCTTTCCATAGCTGTTTCAGTTCAGCAAGATATTTTCCGCGGAACAGCCGGGAGACCACCCTGACCGGAAGGAAGAAGTCCTCCCCGCTGTCTTTCCAGTGATTTCCTGCATCCAGCCCGCCTCCCAGAACAATGGCATGGATATGGGGATGGAAGTTCATGGCGCTCCCCCAGGTATGCAGAATGCAGATATAGCCGATGTCAGCGCCAAGGTATTTCGGGTCAGCCGCAAGTTCACGCAGGGTATCGGACGCGGCATGGTAAAGCGCTGTATATAAAAGTTTCTGATTGCTGTAGATAACAGGGTTCAGATTTTCCGGCACAGTGAACTGGTTCACACTGGTTATATCCAGGTATCCACCAGTCCAGGAGCTTGGGAAAAGTATCCCCCTGGGCCGGTCGCATTTGTACCAATACTCGGTAAGAAGGTCAAGATTCTTCCGGGAGAGGATGGTATACCTGTCGACCCTGCCTTTGGTTTCACGGACATGGATGGTCATGTTGGTACGGGAAATGTCATCGTAATGGAGATGGACAGCCTCTGAGACGCGTAATCCGGAAGAGTACATCGTCGCAATGATAGCTTTATGCTTCAGGTTTTGGGTGGCCTCAATGATCGCGTTTATCTCATTACGGCTCAGGACGGCGGGAAGGTTCTGTTCCCTTTTCATGGCAGGAACTATGTCATCATCCCAAAGGATCCAGAGCACTTTTTTGTAGAAGAACTTAATTGCTGACCGATAGTGGTTGTGAGTTTCGGGAGACCTGCCTTCCAAACGTTTGGCAGAGAGGAAACTTTCCGCATCGTCAAGTGTAAGCTCAGAGGCGGTTTTCCCAATACAGCGGAGAAAGTAATTGACATTGGCACAGTACAAGTTTATGGTACTTTCCCGCAGGTTCCGTTTTTCCGCTTCATAGCGGATAGATTCAAAAATATCATCGTACATAATAAAACCTCCTGAAATAAGCAGCGTTGATCGTGGCAGCTGCCTGTCAGGAGGGGCATTGGCATCATAATTCCGCTTGCGGAAGACACCAAAAAATGCTATTGTATTCATAGGCAGTGGAGGTTTCCGTATTTGGTTGTTTTGTGTGGTAACTTAACAATACCGTATTGCGGAAGATTTTTCCACTGCTTTTTATTTAGAGGAACGTAAAAACTGCACCACAGCCTTGGCAGGCCATCGCGTAGCGATTTTGTTCAACCGGAATTTGTATGTTAAATTAGTATGACATCAATTTGTCCAGATACATAGTTTATCCAATCCGACTAACTTCTCCAATCCGATCACTCCATGAAGTCTGACTTCACCAATTTCTAATACCTTTAGATTTGCTAAAGACTCTAAGAATTTCAGACTATGTATTTCTATTTGACAGGACATTAAACGTACCACTTCTAAGTTGGTTAAATATGCAAAGTCATCTGCTACTAACATTCCCATATCACAGGTATCTTCATCCTCAACCAAACCTTCATAGTCTTCTTCCTTTGCCCAATAGGTTTTAACACTTTTCTCAAACAATTCCATGGCTGCAGTGTCTATCATAGGTACATCTGCCCGCAATTCTTCTTCCTCTTCCAAAATTTTCTTTTTCAGATATAAAACTATATTCGAACCCCAATTTCGTATTTCAACAAATTCATCAAAATATTGAAATCTTCCAGTGTCCGTGATACAAGCACTCAACCATTCATCTCCAGTATTGCTAAATTCAAATTTCATAGGTAATTTCTGTTTTCCAAAAGCTAATTCATAACCATTCGTTGTGGACACATACAAATATTTAACACCCGCAAGCATTATCTCTGTAATAGGCTCATCTGCTCCAATCTCAAGATAATTCCTAATACATTTCTCAAACCATTTTGATTTAAAGTAAATATTGTTATTCATACTCATTTCACTCCTGGTTTATGTTTTTCCTCATAATTAGATAGCCGTTCCAGTAACATGGGCTTCATCATTTCCGAAGTACATTTTCCAATAAGATTTCGATATTCCTCTATTATCTCAGGCTTAAAAACACTTTCTATACAATGTAAAAATGTCCATTCAACTCCTGACATATCTTCTATCGGAGCACACTTGATAAGTATTTCAGCCTCATCCCATGTTATCGGTCTTTCTATGGAAGTAACTGCGTCTACCCATTCATCGAATATTTGAATAATAGCCTCATCGTTAGTGAATTTATGAAATCCTTCCGGTGGTATTCCTAATTTTTGAATCTTCAATACTGCTTCTTGCATTTCATTTTTCCTCCTCATATAATCAAGTGTTTTTTATTGAAAATTCAAGGCTTTTATGCCTTGTCTATCTCAGTGAATAAGCCTCGGTAATGGATATTTCGGTGTATCTGGTACTCAAATAGGGACTAAAGGGTATTCGAAATAAAACGTCTTTGTTTTTCGTTTTATATGGCCTTTGTATACCCTTCCCTCTATGGCAGCTAACCTCCTATGTCCACCAGGATCATCTCTGTCTCCAGAGGCCCTCACTTCCTTCGTCCTGCCTATCCATAACCAGGGTGTCAGCTTTGCTCCTAAACGGGGTCACGCCCCATGGAAAACATTCCTTCCGACTACTGCAATAGAATTATGGATAAGGTACATGACAACCAGCCATGTCCATATCCTTCTTATTGCTCAAGCTGTTAGAATGAAGGGAACAATGGTATGACTGCTTTCCACTTGGACTTCGCGTCCGTCCGGTAGAATGTCAGCCTGCCCTCATTCGCAGCATTCATTTTACGCAGGTAGATTTATTACGTTCGTGTCAGCCAGTAGTTAGAATAAGCAATGAGTAAAGCCGACCTTACCATTGACAAAATACCAAACAAGGGGAATACCATGAATGCAGTAGGTATTGACGTATCAAAAAACAAAAGTACAATCGCTATCCTCCGCCCATTCGGAGAGATTGTTGCTAAACCATTTGATATAAAACACACATCTTCTGACATAACATATCTAATTAGCCAGTTGAAAAGCTTAAATGGCGATACTCGAATTGTTATGGAACATACAGGCCGATACTATGAGCCCATGCCTATTTTTTCTTAAACAGCAACATTATATCTTATTTTTTCCAATATTTCCACATATCTTTGTTAAAATTCAAGGTACGTAAATTACTTCACGCACCTTTTTAGCTTGCTCTATGCTGTTTGTTTTTCATCTTCCAACTGTTGGCTTTTATTCTCCCTGTTTATTTTTCTGTTCTGAGTATATTACCTTTAACAGCTTATTCTGAAAGGTATCCTTACTGTCCCTGCTCAAAAAATATTTCGGTCGCAAAGGTATTTCCCCCGATTTTCTTTGTCAGGACACCGTCTGGCTTTCTCTCTCCATGTGAGATTTGTTCTCTGCCGGTCTATATTTCATTGATGTATTCTTTTTGATTTTCTTTCATTCAGTTCCTCCTTTTAATTTGCAGAACAAAGTGCCTTCGGCACTCTCAACTCCCCTGCCCCTCACTCATGAGGGGTTTTAGGAGATTTCCTTTTTTGATACTTTATTGTAAAATGTTCTTATGTATAAAAGGAACATCCTCCAAACTATTTTTTCTGACCATTTTGAATACATCCAATATGTCCTCCGCCCTGGCAAAAACATTATGGATAACATCAACCGCATGATCCACTGCCATGATCCTTCTTATGGCGGCGCTTTCTTTGGCTGTCCTCATTGTGGGAACCTTAAATTTGTTCCCTTTTCCTGTAAAAGCCGTTTCTGCCCTTCCTGTGGGAACATGTATAACCAGAAACGGGCTTTTCGTATGTCCTGTAAACTCGTTTCCTGCAGCCACAGACACTGTGTCTTTACTATTCCTGAGGAAATACGTAACTTTTTTCTTAAGAATCACTCCCTCCTTAACTGCCTCTTCCATTCTGTCAGGGAGGTCATCCTACACATGTTCTTCAAGCTTCACAAGTCCGAAAACTTTACTCCTAGATTTATCTGCGTCCTTCATACCTTTGGGAGGGATTTGAAATGGAATCCACACATCCACGCCCTTATTTCTTAAGGCGCCGCCGGCAACTTTACTCCATGGCGCCCCAATCCCCATTTTGATTATGATTTCCTACGTCTGGCTTTTCGCAAAGTCCTTTTAGATAAACTTTCTTCTAAAATGGGGGATTCCTTTAAAAGACTTAAAAATCAGCTCTACAAAGATCAGCCTGAGGGATTTTATGTCAGAGCCAAACCTAACTTATGTTCTAATACCTCGGAAGACCTGTCATTGCCACTTCCAGAATTGATTCCTATGACGGGGATTTTGTGACTTTCCATTATCAGCGCCATGAGGAGCATAAAACGATCACAGAATGCATCCCCGCCATTGACTTTATTAAACGCCTGATTGTTCATATCCCTGACAGGCACTTTAAAATGGTCCGTTACTACGGTATTTATGCAAAGCACCACAAACAGGAAAAAAATCTCCGGAAATGTTTATCCCCTCAAAAGCAGCAATATCTTTCCAGACTCCTTGATTGGCGTAATTCAATTCTGATGACTTTTGGCTATGATCCGCTTAGATGCCCGGAGTGTGGCACTTCTATGTTGGTTTTAGAAGTTTACCACAAAAAAACTGCACTATTTGAACGATATCGAAAGGTTATGGAGTATAGATAGTTCCATAGGTCTTATTCTTTCTCTACCGTCAGATCGTGCAGTCTAAACCAAAAAGCAAAAAACTGCATAGACAACGTCATGGCGAAGTCACACCTTCGCTCTTTTGTTATACCATTTTTTATTTCCAGTCTATTATACACCATCTTTGCTAATTTGCGCAGTTTCCTAGAAAGGAACTAAGACAATCGCTAAAAAAGACAGCGACTGTCCATATCTGAAAACCAGCTATGGATGTTGTTATTGATATTGGCTCTCCATCTGTGTGAGATCATGTGTGCCGGTTACGACCGATTCAAAGTCATTCAGACTTCCGTGAAACTGCTGTCACAGGCTCCGGCTTATGGTCCGGCCAACGAACTGGATATCCATAGCTGCCAGATAACACTCAAAGATTGTGTGCCGGCTTGCTTCAATGGAGGACCAGAGGCTCTCATAGGATTTAACTTCAAATCCCTTTAAGAGAATAATCTCTTCCCGGTACATATCCAGGTGGTAAAAATCCTGGAATGAATCCAGCCAACCATATTCCAAAAACTTTGATAGTGTAGCCGTTGACAGAGCTTTGTTATCCATGGCCTTTTCCCGGTGAAGTGGATTAACTGCCGGAGCCACTCTGTTTCACAGTCCGGATTATCACAATGCAGCGTCTCATGTTGCGGCCCTTGTCCCCATTACGTGTATGGACTCTGGTTGGAGCCCCGCATTTGGAAAAGGTGCCAGGAAAACTGTATATGGAATTTCCTCGGTCAATATTGTCCTCTATATGGGGGATAATCATATTACATTTGGGGACTAATATATGACAGCTCGTTCTTTTCTGCCCTGAATCCAATTATTCCTTAAAGTATTATGTCCACAATCCATCAGCCGCAGCCTTTTATAAAACAATCTTTATCAGGTTACTGTGGTGTAAAATACAGTCCAACAGTAATCTTTTTCACCCTCTAAGCATACATCAATACAAACAGCGCATAATCTGGTACACAACTCTGCCAATTCATCATGGTTTAGTGCGTCTTTTCGTTTGACCGTTGTCTTCACAGTAAATCTATAACATCCGTTGTTATAATCCATGCCTGAAAGCGAAAATAGATACTGTTCAAAAATTTCCACACACTGTTTCCAGCTTACCTTCTGATTCATAAAAAATATCCTTTCTCACACAATCACACCCTGCCATGGTCATTCAAATCATAGCCGGCTTCCTTATCGTTCCTTATCTTTACCAGACTGTAAATCACATTTCCGCTATCTGCTGACTGCTGGGTTCCGCTTCAGCGTTTATTTCATGACTACCATATTTCGGGTGCTGATACCCATAGTTTTTCAGTATGGAATCAATCTGTTCATTAAAAAATTCTGAAGGCAAACCATTACATGGGAACTGATATAGAATACATATTCCGACAGTTAGCGGTTAATCTGTACAAATTCAATTTCGCCAGTTCCAAGACATCCGCAAAATGGCGCACAATCATCGTCTGTTTCTATCCACTCTCTTTCCCCCTGCTATCTGTAACATCATTCCTTCTGTCTGGCAGTTCTCTTTCTCCATCAGACTATCCATCATTCCCTCCATAAAGTATTAATCAAGAAGCAAGAAAACTAAAAATATCCATTTGCCCCGGTATCTGCGGCTGTCCCCCGGTATGCCTCTCTTTTTCCTTATCCGATTGTATGCTGACCAACTTTCCTTCTTTCATGATGCAAGCCACTTTATCACGGCAGATCCTCAATATCTCAATGTAATGCTCTGGAACCTCATGGGACCGCATCAGAACATAATCATCCTGTTCTATGGCTCTTTCTAACTGTTCTATATAGCCAAGCGCATAGTAAATACCGGACACCTTTCGTTCTTCCTCACATAATTCCAGATTTTTTTCAACAAGCCACTGATAGTCCTTATTTTCCCTGTAGATTTGCAGCGCCTTTTTTGCCGCCGCCTCAATCTCCTCTCTCCGCGCCATGTACTGGCTAGTAATCATGTCCGGTATCTCCAACTTATAACTGGCGGGATAGTCTGCTTCCAACAGACAGCTTCTAATCCGGCGTCGCTGGGACATCATGCGGCTTCTGAGAAGATTCAGTTCCACTCCGTCCGGGCAGTTGAAATCCGCTCCCCCGCACGCATATACCTGCTTCCATATATCATGCAGCGATTGAAGTTCCTTCCCCAGCGTTTCCGCAATCGCCCGGTTCTCTATTTTCTGTTCGTCCGCTGCTACCCACTCATCACAGGACTGATGTTCCAGCCCAGAGTCAGATACAATGGCTTTGCGGATCAGACCATGTACACGGCAGCCATAGTAATATCGGTTCTCTCCCGTTTTTGTTACCTTCTGTTCCCGTTTCAATGACGCACAGGTATTACAGCACGCCTTTCCAATCATGTAACCGCTCCTCTTAGGCAATCTTTGCCTCCATCTCACTATAAACCTCCGTAAACGGGGAATCTTCTGCCTCAACCCAATCGGTTCCCTCCACTTCCTCATACAATGCCTCTAGCATCGTATACGGTAATAACACCAGGGTTTCATTCCGCGCATAGCTACATCCCTCCTCCGGCTCATCAAACAGCACTGCATGTCCGTGTATATCGTAATAGTAGCAGTCCTGTCCCCATGTGGGGATTGTGTCGGGCCTTACCACAAGGGCATACGAATACACATTATTTTCGCCCAGTCTGCAAACGCTTACAGCAATTTTTCCATCAATAATAACCATATAATTGTCCCTCCTTGTTGAAACTGATTACTTTGTCCCGTTATTAAACAGCTTTGTCATATAATTCTTCATTACAGTTAAATTCCATCTGCCCTTCTACCTGTTTTTCCTGTTTGGGAGTTCCATACATCCACCAGTTGAATACCGCTTCCCCGCTGTTCCAATTCCCATCTGACTTTCCGGCGGCTCTCCTAGCCTCTACCATTCGGTCAAAAGTTCTGATATATGCTTCCCGGAACTTCGGATACCGTTTAAATTCCCATTCCCTGTTTTTTACCGATGCCAATGGGCAGCCGATACAGCCGAGCCTTCGGAACCCGCAGTCATATAACTCACAGTACGCGATTTTTTGAGAATAGATAAAAAGCCACACTTCATTTTCTGTCCAGCTGACGATGGGATTGACTAACCGTTTCCCTTTAAGCTGGCAGTTTTCAATGATCCTGCGGCTTTCTTCATTATCATTATTGAGTATTAAATCCGGTTTCCTGCTTCCTAAAACCTCAACTGCTCCACGGCTTTCCCGCTTGCGGCTCTCCTGCCATCTTACTCCAGTGATTACAAAGCGCCCTTCCCCTCCCGTCTCTTTCAGCACCCTACAGCAATAGCGCGCATTCCTGTAGGGTGGAAGCTGCTTTTTGATAATCAGATTCCACATGGTAATCGGCGGATAGTCAATCATCACGTCAGGATAGTTCCGCCGGATAAAATGCACCAGTTCCGGCGGATCTACTGTTGTTAAGTGGTAATGTGCCTCGAATCGGACGCCAGCCATTTTTGCCAGATGGTAAATCACCAGGCTGTCTTTTCCCCCGCTGAAAGCCAGGTAGTAGCCAGCCGGGTTCATTCTCAAAGCAGCCGATTCACACATTTTCAGCAGTTCTACTGCTCCTTTGATCTTTTTCTCTATTTCAAACAGATATAACTGTTCCATTCCTTCCCGTCCCTCACATAAATTTTGCTTTGGACGGAAAAGCCATTCTTAACGGTGTGTCTTTTTACGCTGCTAACCGAATACAGTCCGGAACTTCAGCCCGCAATCGCCTGATTCCTAACAGCAACCTGTATTTTTATACAGGGAATGAAGAAATGAAACGTGTTTACGTTGTAAGAGAAAGAGTGGCATATGCTTTCGGCCTGATTTCCAGAATTTGAACATTGGATATCTTCCGATATGGCCTGCGCCGATTTTCTACTTCTACCCAGTCACGAAAGAGCATATCTATCTCAAGCTCTTCCTCACCATGGGCGGACCGTAAAATCACATATTTTTTGCCTTCTCTCCGGTTATTCCGGCAGGTATCATAACCGTATGTCACCTCGTATATAGGAATTGTAATTCTGGAAGTAAGCAGCTGTCTGGGGTGCAGATTTTTGAAAAAGCTCCGATACTCGTTCGTAGCCGGAAGGGTACCGCCGATGGCAACCGCATCAAATGTCACAAGATCTGAAAATTTATGTATATGCATATACTTCACTCTCCTGTGCCGAAAACACCCGGTTCAACCGCTTCCTCATTCGGTATAGCCTGCCATAAACTCCCGATGTAGTAACGCCGCACGCCGTTCCAATCTCAGGCCCGGTAAATCCTGCCGCCTTCATCTGGACAACCTTTTTTTCCTTTTCTGTCATATGTACCATTGCCTCTTCAATCATCAGTCTTTGGAAAACCAAATCCTCACACTTTACACTTTTTGCCACAATCGTTTCTGAAAGCGTCAGCCCGGAATCTTCATACACAGTCCCATCTAAACTCACCAAGTAGGCCTTGCGTTTTAACCGGCCATTGTAACGCCAATGCTTAAATAAACAGTCACACATCTTTCTCGAAGCGATTGTCTCAAACTTGTACTGCCTGGTTCTGCTGTCTTCATCATAGTCCTGTACAGCTTCCAAATAGCCTAATGCGACCACATCATAGTAATCAGCCCGGTCCAGATGATTGTAGAATAAAAAGTCCTGAATCATGTTATGGTTTTCCTCTGCAAAGTTCCTCTGGGCATCTGTCAGTTTGTGCATTATTTTGATTCCTCCGTTCTTCCATCTTCTTTTCAGCGTCCTGTTTCTTTCCAATAGTAAGTCTTCGATTAACCGTGGAAGGATAGCAACTGAATAAATCAGCGATACTTCGTTTGCTGTATCCCTCTTCAAATAACCGGTACATACACTGGTTAATCTCCTCTTTACTCATTTTGGCCAAATTGACCGGTGGCGGTCTCTTTTTCAGTATCTTCTGGCAAACTGGATGATCCGGTCCGTATTCATATAGAAATCGGGCCTCGCTCGCATCAAAGTTCCCCAGAATGGCTATTAAAAGGCAGTAATAGCCCTCTATTTCCTCTCCCTCATAACCCATAACGCCTCCTTTTACTCCACCGCATATGCCAGACGGTAAGTACCTTTTCCGTCGGTTTGAAAGTGAGAGCGGTGCTCATAAATACAGGCACGGATGCGTTCCTTGTAATATTGATTTTTCTTTGCTTTTGGATGTTTTTCGAGATGTTCGTAAAGATTTTTTAAAGACATGGTTCCGCCGTTTTTTTCCATAATTCCCCGGATTAGATGAAACCAGGACAGAGCCAAAGAGTCATTCTTTTCCAAATCGCAGATACCGTTTACCCGGTAGCTGAACGGAATCATCAGCCATTCTTCTTTCTTAAACAGCAGCAAATGTTCTGTTACAATGGGAATAAACGGTTTACCGCTATATGTCCGGCTGCTGGAACGGCAGTTATACTGCCCCTTGACTATCCAGGATACCAGTGTTCCTATCGTCATCATATCCGCTGCAATGGAATGAAAGGTTCCCTGTGTCCGAATATCCCCCACAAGAACCGCTAAGTATCCGCCATGTCTCAGACTGATAAAAAGCTTCTTTATAATGAAATTCAACTTGTCAATATAGTCTCTGTAACTGCTGCAATGGCTTAAATCATCTGGGTGGGGCTTTCCCCATACACTGCCTGAATACTGAATTATCGAATGGTAAGGCGGGTGCAGAAAAATCATGGATGAGCTTTCCTCTACCTCATCTTTTAATGCGTCCCAGTTTCCCTTCCCCTTTGCCGGTTCTGGATTTAAGTCATAAAGAATGGATTGCACTCCCTCACTGGCTGCCACATCTCCGCTGGTACCGGAGCCTGACATTGGATCCAGCAGCACAAAATCCTGATTTTGTTTTCCTTCATACGTCCTGCACTGCAGAACATGCTTTAATACGGCCCGTACCACCTCGGGAGAACAGTTCCCTCTCCAGCGGTTGCTGCCACCCTGTTTCCGTTCGGGAAAAGCCATAAATGATGTTAAATCACGCCCAACACAGCTTGTCAGTTCCCGGGTGCCCAAATGCCGCACAATCTCCTTCCAGTTCTCTCCAAACTCTTTTTTTAGCAGCCTTTCTGCCAAGTAAAGCTCGTCCTGTATCATGTGTTTCCTCCTTCCGCCCGTCATGGCCGTCTTCCGTGAATACTTTTACCATCATACGCATAGTTTCCGGTGAAGACTGGACGACAATACCGGAAAAATCACTTCCCAGCGATTGAAGTTCCTCCCGTTTCCCACGAACCAGCGATTTGGCAAGTCCGAATTCCAGCTGCTCGCTGGATACCATATAAAGACTGGTTTCCGGATCAAGACGGAAATTTACTTTCTTTCCTACTTCAAAGTCATATTTGCCTGCCATGATGACCTGAAGGCTGATTGATGTTCGTTTCACTCGTTTTCCTCCGTTAAAATTGTGGATAACATGTCAGTATCCGAACCCCCCAATCCGCATCACTGTCTTTTAATAAGACCACACAGGCTTTTTTCAGGTTTTCATTCAGCACATTAATCCCTCTTTTAAATCCGTACCCCACCGGCTTGGGAAAGGTTCCATGCAGGGAAATCACGTCCCTGGTAGTATCCAGGAGCCATTCCCTAATTTTCGGATTGTAATACCGCTTCATCAGGCTTTTCACCACTGCCGCCGCAACTTCCATATCCCAGAAAGATGTGGCATAAATAATGTCCTCTGCATTCAGGCGTGTTTTTAAGGCCAATACCTGCACATCCGTATGCTTTCTGAGTGTGTGGCCGCCATAAAGACCAATCTGATCTAAATTTCTCTGAATCATGTCCAGAGTTGTTTCTATGGTTTCCGCCGGGATATCCTGAAACAAATTAATCATCCGTAACTCCTTTCTTCTTTGCGGATAAAATGCACAGATATCCCAGACGGGTTTCTGTGCTGGTGGCTGATTTTCCATCAAAAAAACCACCGGCATCTGCCAATGGTCCATCTTTATCCTTCATAGAATTTCTTTCTTCTGTTCTGCCTTACCGCTTGATAAAGCTAAATTTGTGACTGCCCTCCTCTCTTCTTTCAGTAAACCGCAGGTTTCCCGTATGGTATCTTCCTGCGCTTCCTTAAAATAAAAAAAGACGCCAAAATATATTCCACTTTTGACGTCTTTCTTCCAGATAAATAAGGCCTAAGCCTAATGTTTTTACTCCCGGCACACTGCCGGAACAAAGGTTATTTACAATGATTGAACACTGCAAAAATCAAATCCAAGTACAGTTTAACACCATATATAGTGTGTGTCAATACCCCTTTTTCTATATATAGTATTCTCACCCATCTGTGGGATTCATATCTGCATGGTTATGGTTGGATTTCGGAATCTGAACTTTTGCTACCGCCTTGAGCCAGTACCAGCGAATCCCGTGAATAGCAAACTCAAATTCACCTGCGGCTGCTCTCCTGACTGTAGCCTGAAATGCCGGCAAATTTCTATGAAAGATTTTCTCATCTTTCCTTTTTAGCTGTTTTAATAGCTCATAGGTTCTTTCACTAATCTCGTAAACCGGATAAAGTGATCCTGTTTTCTTTGTCATAACACCCGAAACATAAGGAAACTGAATATTGTCCCACGTAATATCTTTTACATCTCCAAACCGGATTCCTGTTTCCTTCATCAGCCGGATTATGCAGAGATCTTCTGTCTTCCCCATTTCTTCCAGGGACGCCTCAAGAAATTTCAGCTTCCGCTCCTGGCCTTTTACGGTTCTGCATGAAAGACGAGATATTTGTTTCACATCAGTACGTCCGTTAAAAAATTGAATTAAACCGAACATAAAATGATCCACGTCTGTTGCTTCATCATACAGATTCCAGAGCCAGTCATCAATTAGATTCCAAGCATAAAAAACATCATCCAACCTAAGAAAGATGTCTTCTAAAACCGGTTTTAGAATTGCAAACCGCCCTTTGTAAAATCCCTGTCCGTAATAGCCATATAATCGATTTGCAGAATGTTCTATTCGCCGCAGCCGTTTATGCTCTGCGGTTATCTTGTCCAAAATTTTACTTTGAAGCATAAATCTCCCTTCTTCAAAACTTACTCCATAAAAAAACACATATCTGTCATTCTGTTTTATACTTTTACCCACTATCGACATTCTGTTTACCTCCTACTGTCGTATGTACGTTACACAGCTTCCTCCAGTAACTGCTGATACAGTTCTTCTATCCGGCTCTTTATTCCTGCCTTTGTCTGCTCTTCGTCCTTGTTGTGCATTCCTAAGCGATTCAGGATATTGATGGTTTTCAGCTGCTCAATCTGCAGCATCATTTCTTCCCGGATTTCCTTGTTTGTCATGGCTATGCCCTCCTTTATCCATTACATATCCGGCACTCCGCTCTTTTTGTAAAACTGACGCATTTCATCTACCATTTCCTTCACTCAGCTTGCTTTTCTGGTTTCCGAATCCTCTTCCCACTCATCTGACTCATCTATGTGACGGATAATCACATCGGTCTGTCCCAGTATTTCTTTTTTTATCAACAGATACAGCTTGTTGAAAAAGCGGATTAAACAGGATTTGAATGCCTGGTCCTGCTCAAAAACGCGAATCCAAGCTTCTGCTTTTGCAAACAGCTTGAACATATCCACATCATTAATGTTGACGGATACCCGGTCGTCACAGATATAGGAATCCTTTTTACAGTAGGTTCCGCCATTAGAATTATGGGCCGCAAAGCCTCTTCCGTTCTCAATATCCGCAATCCACGGATACCGTCGTTTCTCTCCCTTGGCATCCGTGTCAAACCGTTTAATGGACAACTTGGTTACTTTGCTGAGTCCAGCCTCATCCGGATCGCCAAAAATCTTTTCCTGAGTAAAGTCAACAAACGATACCCCACAAAAATTTCTGGAATAAAGGAACTTGGCTTCCTCCGGATTGATATGAGCGCTGACTCTGATTGTATTCTCTCCTGTCCCTTTACTGTAATCCAGCATGATAATCTGAATTAAAGAGCGGGCGCCCTTCTCCGCTTCCTCTCCCATTGCATGAATATGGGCCGGGAATAGTTTGGAGGCCGGCTTTAATTTGTCATTCAGCTCCAGAAGCTTCTTATCTGTCTTATAAACCACGATCTGCTTCGATACTTCGTTCTTCCAGTCCCGCTGCACATTTTGTGCCATTGATTTTCTCCTATCTTTGATAACTTAGAATCTTCTTCGCAATGCGGACAGGAAGTTTGGAGATATCCGAAATATTTAAAAAACCGTCCTGATATATCTCTTCAATCACTTCCCGGTCATCTCCGATTGCTGCAGCAAAAAGTAAAATTCCCTGCCGTTTTAGATTACCTTTTAAAGTTTTTAAGTCCTCTTTGGCTAAATCCCCGCTGTAGCCAAGCCCGGACGGTTGACCGTCCGATACGAGAAACAGCATTTTCAATTCTTCCGTCCTGGTTTTCAGACGCTCCGCAACAAAGCGGATTGCCGCACCATCCCTGTTACAGCCTCTCGGAGACATATCCATAATCCGGTACCGGTCCTTCCCATCTACAGAGTCAAATTCAGCATAAGCATACAAGTCTACCGTTTCCTCTGTGTAGAATTTGTCATAGCTGGTGGAATGCCCATAGACAATAACCGGGATTCCCAAATTCACACAGACATCATAGAGAATCAGCGCAGTCAGCCGTCCGTAGGTAATCCTGTCTCCATATCCCATAGATATAGACTCATCAATCAGTACCGCGATTGCTGCCTGCCGTGCCTCTCCAAGCGCACTGCGGCTCATAAATATTTTTCTATCCTGACGGTAAAGCCTGGAGCTGTCTATCTTTTTCCCCATAGGAAGGTTCTTTTTCATTCCATCTTCTTCAGGATGGATAATCTCCCACATCTCCTCCTTCAGCCGCTTTGCAGTTTTCAAAATATCCGGTGACAGGCTATCGTACATCCGTCTGCACTGAACCGGAACATTTTCAAGCCGATGGACCACTATGTTGCAGTCTTCATGTGCATACCCAAAATCCATATTTTCTGCTTGGCTGCTTATGGCTTTGATAAGTTTCTTTTCCTGTTCCTTTTCATACTTCTCCTCAGCCAAATCATATAACACCCGGTTCATGTCCTCCGCAGCATCAAAGTATCCGTTTCCATCATAAGCATGCTCCCATCTGATGAGCCGTTCTCCATTTGTCTCTTCGCAGACACTCTCTCCTTCAAACCGGCCGCCTTCCTGATCTGTGACTTCCGGTTTTGAGTTGTTGCGAAATATCTGCAAAAGTGCTTTTAACAGATTCTCTTTATCATCCTCGTCCTGTGGGTCAGTATCTTCCTCTGCGGCTCTTTCCACCATCTCTGAAGGTTCCTGTTCCGTTCCGCCTCCTTCCAAATCTGATTCCTCTTTCTCTTCCAACTTCTGGTCATTTTCTTTCTTCTCTTCATCTGTATGTTCCTCCTCTTCTTCCCATATACCGTCCCAGCCTTCTGGGGGATCCTCAATTTCCTCACATTCCTCCTCCAAATCTGGCGCCGGAATTGCAACATTGCAGAATACATGTTGTAAAATATCTTCTTCCTCTTCATCATCCTGATTATCTGTCTCTGATTCACTGCCAGGGTCATTGTCGCATTCAGAATCAGCATCACAATCGGAGTTTTCCTGACCGGAGGAATTATCCTTGCAATCGTCCTCCTGGCTGAAAGAACCATTCTCCCCGCCAGTATCTTCATCACTATCTGAGCTTTCTTTACTGCCAGATTCCGCTTCGCAGTCAGATGTTTCACCGTTCTGCGCTTCATTGGAAGATTTTTTTTTAGTCTCCTGTTCATGAAGCAGCTCAATCAAATCCTTCATATAGTCCCAGATTTTTAGTATCACCTGATTGGCAGCACGGAAACGCTCCATTTTATCCACGTTCACCACCGCGTCATCAATAATCTCCGCACAGTCGTACAAACAGTCCAGATACTCACCGGTATAGCCTTCCCAGTTGTTGATTTCTCCGGCTCTGGCATATCCCAAAATCAGATTTAAGATGATTGCCAGCCCATGATCCTGCTGCTGTATCTCCTGGGTGACAGTCGGCAGCTTCTCTATATGCCGGTTCGCATTCATTAAAATGCCTCTCCGGATACTGCCTGGATATTCATCACACATACGCATTTCGATGTAAATGTCCTCCAGAATGTTATTGATACGCAAAGCGGTTTCTGCAATCACAGATACCGCCGCCTTATCTCCGGCCTGGAGGAACTGTTTTATTTCCTCCAGTGCCTCACTCTCTTTTTCATTCCCCGGTACTGGTGGCCGGGGATATATTTTCCCTTCTTCAAACCCCTTTCCATATACTTTTCGTAAATATAAAGCAGTATATTTCTGATGGCCGCATTCATGCCCCAGAAATCCCACCAGGCTGTCTGTCTTTAATTCCTTTGTCGGAAAGCTCCTTGTAATAGGATTCGCAGCATTGATATACACATTATTTCTTCCTGTTACGGCAACCGTTGCCGATGGGCTGGTATTCCATCCTATGGAAACCTTTAGTCTTTTTCCCTGCTTTCGGACTAATGAATTTGCAAGCTTCTCCATGTTATAGATAAACGGCTTGGACGTAAAAACCTGCTTATTACTAATCTTATTTTTGATTTCCCGGATTCTTAAACGGTCATAACCTTTTTCCCTCATAAAACCTCCTTCCACTTATGCCGCTGCCGAAAATTCGAAATAGCTTACCTTAATGCAGTTTTCATAAATCTCCTCCCGATATTCTCTGTCAGAGGCTGCTTTACTTAAAATCGTTGATTTTGCCGCTTTTAGCACATCACCGGTCACCATGTATGCCCAAACCCAGGACTCATACTCCCGATACCCGCACACACCGCCGCGTATCCGTTCATTCCTGCAATACTGCCTGATTATTTCCACGGTTTCCGCCATTTTTAAAAGTATGACCTCATCTTTACAGCCAGTCTTTACCATGACCCGTTTCTTCATCTGCTCAGGCGTCAGCTCCTTTTTATCAAAAACCATACACATACGGGACAGGATTGATTCGTTCATATCTTTACAGCCCTTATAATCTGTGTTGGTGGTCAAGACAATTATGGTATCCGGGTTCCTGCGGACAATTTCGCCATCCGCCAGGGTAATGGATGCACAGTCATCTAACAGGCCATTCAGCTTTACCAGGGTCCCCGGCTTTCCAACCACCGCTGGCTCCTGCAGCTCAAAAACGGATGGCCGACGGCATGCTTTGATTAAGTCCGATTCCACCAATACAAAATCTTTCTGGTCTTTGCAGTTTTGATAACCGATTTTATAGATCTGACCCATCAGCTTCTCGAATGCCTGGCTGATATCCACATCCTCCTCATAGATCCCTGTATACTCACTCAGAACCGTGGACGGATCCATCATGAAATCCTCATAATCGGGCATTACCGGCGGTTCTGTCTTTACCTTATCGTTTGTATTTGGAATCATAGTTGAAACCAGATCCATCTCATCCGTACCCTCAGAGCAGGTCAAAAAATAATAGGGAAGCCCCAACGCCTTGGCAAGAATGACAACATCAATGGTCTTTCCGGTACCGGAATCTCCTCGCATCATAAACGTGCGCATAGGAGAATTCTGAATCATCTCAAGGATACCCTGTACCTCCTCTGACACATGATAATTGGGGGAAATCTGCGGTACACGGGCTTTCTCCTCCTCTGTCAGTTCTACATTCATACAGTATTTACTGCCCAGAGTCCCGATTGGCCTGGAATTTGCCGTAATCCGGTTAACGCTCATAATTTCAAATCGTCCAGACGTAACTTCCGTCGGCGCATATTCTCCGCCGGAGATGGCCTGGGGCGTTAAAATCGGAGCGTTTCCGGAGGCAAGAGAGTTCCTGTCTACCGGCAGACCATCCGTTCCCAACTCATTGGCTTTCTCCACCCGTCGGTAGATATTATCGCAGCAGACAAATGCGGCTTTGAGCGCCAGATCCATATCGGTCCAGTTGTACTTATACTGCTCTCTTAAAATCGTAAAGTTGTCATAAAATTCCTGATTAAAAAGCGGACCGTCCATATTTAAGCTGGCGTATTCAAGCATACACAATAAATACTTTCCATCACTCTGTCCTGACCGCAGAGCCGGCATATGCCGATGCAGACCGATTCCACTCTCACAGACTTTGAACTTCCCATTTTTGAAATTATATACGGCAACAATTCTTTCTTCCTCGTCTCTTTTCTTAAATTCGCCGCAGTAGAATTGAGTCTCACCTGTCTCATTCTTTTGAACACCTAACGCTCCCTCCGTATCTGTCTCCATTAACTCCACCAGTTTAAAAATCGCCCGCAAAACAGGGCCATGAAGTGTAGACTGCTTTCCCTGCTGCATCAGATTGTAGATCGAGATATGCTCCTCTTGTGATGATGCTTTGTTTAACCCCTTGTCGATGAGCGTCTGTAAAAACGGCTCCGGTACGGGTAAGCTGAATGTCCAGCTTTCAAATAACTTTGAAGATGCCATGTTATCCCTCTTTCTATTCGTCTTTTTTTAACGTTTCCATTGCTATTGACATCATGCTCCCTCCGCTAAAAAACGGTTTGTGGCCCTATGGGCTGCCCATATGGCGGTATCTGAAATCTGACGCTGCCATGCCCCATGGTATGTTGACCAGCGAAAACTTAAGTTCCTGTGCAAAAACTGCCGGAACTCTTCCGATGGAATGTCATCAAAATAAATCTGGACACGTTTTTCTTCCAGATTCATGTAAACACGCCCTCCTTCAAAATCCCAGCCTTCCGGCGGAGTCTCCCTTCTTGCCTTCAGCACCTCAATCCTTTTCCTAATCCGGTTAATGTTTGCATTCAGATTAGTAAGCTCAAACCGTCGGAACGGGATTTTCTCATAAGAACTCCCATTTCTTACCATACTGCCAGCATCTCTGCACGCTCATCGGTAACACCGCCACAGCCTTTACATGTCTTATGCTTTCTGTAATAGGCGTTCACACGTTACTTATAGCTCTGTTCCTCGATTAACCGTTCCAGCTTATCCATCAGCTTTTGAATTGCCTCCGGATCATCGGAAGAGATAGCCTGATTATTTTCCGCGGCTTCTGCCTTTGCTTCATAATACTCAGCCTTTTTTCCGGCTTCGACCGACTTTTCCATGTTATCCCAGATTTTCTTCTGATCCCGGCGGGCCCGTGCCTCACTGTGATGACCTACGAGGATTGGCTGCCCACCCTCAAATGCTTTTGCAATCTCATTTGACCGCTGATAACGGGCAACCGACTCGCGCTCTGCATGTTCCGCATGTTCCCGATACCGGTTAATCCTAGCCTGTTTTTTCTCTTCATAACGATTCATGGTATTCCTCCTTAAATTTCGTAACTAGCTTGCTATTCGCTTATCTGCACCGGTCTCCTGGGATTTTATTTTCTCAATCCTCAAAGCCTCCTGCTGAATCCGATACGCCAGTTTTGTATTTCTCTTCTCTCTATCATCCGTCATCACAGCCTCACAAAAAGCAGCCCAGTCTCCCACTAAAGTCACTTCACATCTTGCCCGCGTCACCGCTGTATAATAGATGTTTCGTTTCAGCATTCTTTTGAAGCAGGGGAGTACCGGAATGATGACAGAGGGATACGCGCTCCCTTGACTTTTATGTATGGTAGCCGCATAGGCAAGCATCAGTAACCCATAGTCTTCTGAAGCATATTCACCAATTCTTCCGTCCTCAAACCGGACCACTAATGTAGGAGTTCCGTCATCATTTTGATAAATGTCAGTGACTATCCCCATATCACCATTGGATACCTCTTCCTTGTTCTTTAACTGCATAACCTTATCCTGTAGGCGGAATACAGAGCTGCCAAGCTTCATTTCTAAACAACCCTGAACCTGCGGGTTTACCAACTCCCTTAGTTTTTTGTTGAGGGCGTTAGCTCCCACCGCTGTATCCTGCCGGAAGGGTGTTAGTACCTGCACCATATCGGTATCACCATGATTTGCTTCCAGCTTTTTCTGGTACAGGTCGGCAATCACTTCAGCCGCCACCTCGTCGCTGTCAACTGATATAAACTGAAAATCGTCTCCAAATAACAGGTCTGTATCTCCGTTGTTCATTTTTAAAGCATTGATAATAATCCGGGAGCCTTCTGCCTGGCGGAACTGTACGTCAAGAACCGTAACCGGAATAACTCCTGAATCAATCATTTCTTTAAATACATTTCCCGGCCCTACTGATGGTATCTGATCCGGATCACCGATAAAAACCACTCTGGCGCCATTCTTCACTTTAGAAATCAACACGAAGAAAAGCCACATATCCACCATGGACATCTCATCAACAATAATCAGGTCTTCCTCCAGTTCTTCCGTAAGGTCCAAATTAACTTCCTCTTCTTCCCCGGTGATGTAGAGCGCCTTATGGATGGTCATGGCCGGGTATCCTGTGCTGATTACCATATTGCGGCTGGCACGTCCGGTCGGAGCGCACAAAAGGGCGGTTTTCTTCCGCTCCTTCTTCTCAAACACTTTTAAGATAATCCTCTCGACTGTAGTTTTTCCGGTTCCAGGTCCCCCTGTTATGATAGATAAACTATTCGCAAATACACGCCTTACCGCTTCTTTCTGCTGCTTAGCCAGAACCATGTGTGTAGTCCCCTGAACCTCGTCCAGCTCCCGCTCAATGTCGTAGACCGGCTGCTTGTTGTTCATGACCCGAAGGATATGCACCGCTGCCATCTTCTCCGCCATATAATTCTTCATGGAATAAAGGTAATGTCCCTCCGCCGCTAAAAGCTCATCGGAAAAGACCATTTCATTTCCAATATCCTTAATTAAACGTGTATTTACAGCCTGTCGGTATATCCCATAATTTAGAAGTTCCGCCGCCTGTCTAACAATATCCCTGCCTTCTAAATACAGATGACCATCGCCCTCTGAATTTTTTAAGACCTGAAGAATCGCTGCTTTAATCCGCAGTGTGTCATCTGGCCGGAAATTTTTGTTTCTTCTTGCGATGATATCCGCACTCTCAAACCCGAAACCACTTAATTCACAAAGCCTGAATGGTTTTTCCTTCACAATTTGTAAAGCCTTTGAGCCAAAGTAATCACAGATTTCGGACACCCGTTTCGGCCCTACCTTTAAGGGAGCCAGGTATTGCATCAGCTCCCGCAAAGAACGGCTTTCCGAGTATGAGCCAAGGATTGTCTCCAGCTTGCTTTTCGTAATTCCTTTTACTTCCAGCAGCTTCTCTGGCTGTGTATCAAAAATCTTCAGGGTATCTTCTCCAAACCGTTTTACAATCCGGCCGGCAGTTACCGGCCCGATTCCTTTAATCAGTCCCGATGCCAGATAACATGTAATCCCCTCTTTGGTTGTCGGCATAAATATCTGACTTTCCGTCACTGACAACTGTAATCCATAGCTTGTTTTAATCCACTTACCTTCCAGTCCCGTATCAATCCCTTCTATAAAGGGGATTGCAGTTCCAATGGCCGTAAAAACACTCTCTCCGCTTTTGAAAGACTGGTTTACGGCCGATTCCGGAATTGTCTGATAGGTCTTATAAGCGGCTATGGTATATCCATTTTCATCGTTATAATATATCTTGCGATGCGGTATACACTGAATCAAACTTGATACCTCCACTTATTAGCCATTCCACGATAAATAAACATACCTTCCCTTCACAGAAGCCTGTAATCCCCCCTCCCGGGTTAAAAAGCGGCAAATATCCTCTGCCTTTTCACCCGGATATTCCGGCAGGCAGCCAACACGCCGATACCCCTTTGGGGTCCTGATATTACAGATTCCATCCCTCCGCAGCCAGCATTCATATATGCCTTTTGCATTAAGATTGGTAACAATCTGGTTTAAGCGCTCTTTGCCAATCCTTCCATACCAGGCGATTATCGTTTGGGTGTCTGCATCTTCTACGCTGTCCTCCATCGCTTCTGAGACTGCCTCTGTGTCTAACGGTGCAGACTCTGTTTTTGCAGCCTTTGTATCCTCTTCCTGGAACGCCTCTGGAATGGTTCCGCCTAGCATGGTCACCAGATGTTTCCTCATGTTTTTTAATACACCCAGCGCCCATGGATTTTTCAAAGCACACAGAACAACAAAAAATGGGATTCCAAGTGAAATGACATTGACTGCAATTCCTAGCGCAAACGGGAGCAGAAACGGAAGTAAAATACTGCACCCGATTCCTAAGAGCACAAGCTGCATGATCTTTCTGATATTTTTCTGTTCCAAATTTTTTACCTCCTTCATAAAAAGAGGGAACTGAAATCCTGAATCAAAAGACTCTTATTCCCTCTGGTTTTCGTTCATTTAGTTAAATGGCAGACTCCCATCTTCCATGCCGTCATCAATATTCATAAAGTCACCCTTGTTAGCGGCAGGTGCATTCCGCTGGGAGTTCCTGGCTGTTGATCTTGCTGCCTGTCTCGCCGGCTGCCTGGCTGGCTGCCTTGACGGTGCCTGGTTCGATTGCGACGGCAGGCTCCTCTGTGCCGGCTGACTGCTCTGCGCCGGTTGGGTTCTCTGCGCTGGCTGACTTTGCTGATTTACCGGCGGCGTCCCCTGATTTCCGCCATCCTCACTGCTATTTTTCTTGCTTTCTGCAAATTCCACATCATCAACAAGGTACTGCATCGAATAAACTTTTACCCCTTCTTTGTTGGTATAGTTATTGTTCTGCATTTTCCCAGTTAACAACAGCTTCAGTCCTTTTCTTCCAAAACGCTCCAGCAGCTCTGCCTTGCGGTCGAATGCCGTGCATCGGAAGAAATCCGCGTTAGGCTCTCCTTCCCGCGATCCTCTCCGGTCTACCGCAAAGTCAAACCGTGCAATCGCCATTGCACTTTCTCCCTGTGTATAAGTAATTTCCGGGTCATTGGTCATTCTGCCTAAAAAAATGCACTTGTTCATACACTCTCTCCTTTAGCAATTATTGATTTCCCTTCTCTGCACATTAAATAAATCCACTCTTCGGTCTTTTCATCCCAGACTTTGATGTTATGATCCAGGATACCTTCCTCAACCAGAAACAGGCGGTTCTTGTCATTCGCCTCGCTTAAAAGTTCTCTTACCCGTTCATTGGTAAGATCTGCCCCATAAAAGTGTCCTGGTAAACCTTTTACAAAGCTGTGAACCATTCCTTCCTCGCTTACCAGAAGACAGTCATATGCCTCGGCTACAGTCAGTGATAATTCTTCCATTAATGTTCCTATCCTCCTTCCTTTCAACTTAGATTAATAAACGTCCTATCCTCCTTCCTTTCATTTTCAGGCAAAAAAATAAGACACAAAGAATTTCCATTCTAAGTGTCTTGAAAGCAGGTGATTCCTGCTGCGCCTTTTCCTTTTAAGGTATTCCCTCAAATTTCAACTTCCAGCTATGTGCTGGAACAAAATAACTTATCCGGCTCAGTAAGCCAGACATAAATCAAATATCACTCCAAGAATAACACAATATATAGTTTCCGTCAATACATTATATCTGTATATAGTGTTCTCTATTGAGTTCTATAATTTTTCCATAAGCCTATGAAATTCGGATCCATAGAGTACGTATTTCTCATAAATTTCTCTGTATTTCTTATCATTTTAAAAAAACCAGGGAATCTGATAATACCCCTCTACTAGAAATCGGATTGTCATATTATTTGCTTCAAAGCGGTATTTTAAATCCTGTTCCTCTACCGTCAACACTCCATTATGGAAATTAAAAACAACGCTGGAGCCCAGATGCGGCTCATAATCTGGATTTTCAATCTTCTTATTGCACTCATTAAAATAGTTCCTCTCCTTATCAATCAGCAATTCTGCCATTTCCATATTTTCTTTGATTTCCCTTCCCCTGTTTATTTGAGAACCAATCCATAATCCCAACAGCAGCGCTGATGCAACAATAACAATATAACTCCATCTTATCATGTATTTTCCTCCTCCGCCTTCACATAATATTAGTATCTTATTATTCTTTTTATCAATAAATAGCATAATTTTCTACTTTTGTGTTTTATTTCTATCACTCTATATAATTGAGTTACAAGACGTGATAAAGACGTACAAAGGAGACGCTTATGGTTGGTGAACGCTTATATGATTTGCGAAAAGATGCAGGCTTAACCCAGGAAGCACTGGCTAAAATATTAAATACTACGAAACATGCCATATCAAAATATGAATGTGAACAAGCAGAACCTCCGGACACGATGAAAATCCTGATAGCAAAGCATTTCCATGTGTCTGTGGATTACCTGCTCGGACTCACCGATACCCCGGCCCCTTACTCCACCAAACCGCTTCTGCCGCTGCCAGAAAATTTTCCTCCAGAAGCCAGAGCAGAATTGCAGGAATTTATCAGGTATCTGAAATACAAATATAAAATTTAGGCAGGGGGTTGTGGTGATATAACTCCCTGCCTGCCATTTTCATATAAATTTTTAGTTCTTCCCGCCTCTAATTCTCCCGAATTGCATCAAGCATGATAGGGCTGCCAACACAAAATTCCTCTGTTTTTCTGTAAATTTTAATTTTATGGATTCCCCCTTCGCTTTGCAGAAGCAGCATTTTCCGGGAATTGTATATCAGTTCGGCTTCTTTTTTCAAAATTTCTTCATCGGAAAGCCCGCCGTATTCCCTTGGCAGATCAATATGTATTCCATGATAGCCGTCATTAATTGAAAGCAGCAGCCCGCCGCTGTTTCCAACCGCTTTACAAAAGAGCTGCTCTTCTATGATAAGGTCCACCAGGCGGCCCATAAAAATATCTGCCGATATCAAATCACAGTCCGGATACTTCCCATAGATCTGCTCCTTCAGCTTTTCTTCATCATAACCCGGGAGCAGTTCAAAGTAATCAGGTCCGCCATAATAATCATTGGACCATACTCCAATTATCACATCATTTAAGTATAGCTTACCGGTCCACACAATACTTTCCGGGCCTTCTGTTGATTTCAGCCCTTTTACTGTTATTCCATTTAAACTCGCCATTTTATCCCTCTTTTCCTAATATAATTTACTCGCGGTCGTCTAAGATTTTCATAACGGAGATCTCATATGTGACCATTTCTTCCTGCCCCCCCATTGGAAACTGCTTCACATATTTTCGGTTCTGCATTCTTCCCAGGATGTGAATTGGTTCTCCAACCTTTTTCCCGCCTGCTTTACGGGCATCTTTTCCCCAACAGATACAGGGGATGTAATCCGATTTCCCATAGGGCCGGTTAACTGCAACCATTAAATCCGTGATTTCCCGGTTTAACGGTGTCCGCCGATAGATTGGCTCCTTACAGAGAAATCCATTCAGTTCTACCTGGTTAATACCCTTATCATAATCCTGTGCCTCCCATACTTCCCGTGCAAAAATGCGTAACAATACTTGCCTATGATTGCCAACGTCTTTAGAGTGGGTCCGAAGTTGTCCTCTGATTCCAACATGTCTCCCTGCTTTTAACTGGCTGCAAAAACGTTCAGGCAGTATAACAGGCACTTTGTCAATATTTCCACTGAGCCTTTTTACTTCAACTGCTACCTCATAAAACCGCTCACCGAAGCTGGTATGGCTGTAGCAAGGCTCCTGTCCCACCTCGCCTGTAATTTTGATGTAGCTATTCTCACCATTCTCCTGCTTAAACATATGTTTCTCCATTTCCTTTCCTCTGTGTAATGTAATTTTTTCTCTGCCGATCTACATACGGTTTCCAGTAATCGTCTATTCCTTTAAAATTTCCTGCCCAGCTGCCGTCTGAATCTAAATCCCACTTTTTTCTCCGGTATCGGATTGACCGCGCCTGGCACATTTCATATAGCCGGTTGCTCCCTTTACGGATTTCATTCCGCTTTCGCTCCTTATAGGGACAGACAGCTCCTTTCGTAAACTCCAAACCACATGTATCACAGTATTTTTCGATATGGTCACAGATTATTTTCATTTGACGATCCATATCATAATAATCAATGACTTCTTTAACTCCATTCCCTGCCAGCACGGTAAGAAGCTGTTCTAATCCCCTATAGTTGTTAACTCCCGGATTCCCAATGAAGGTGCGATCAGAAAACTCGTGAGCAATCAGCCCTTTTAGCACACCGTCTGTTACACATACCCTCTTATCATATGGGTTCCCGAAAAATGCGGCCGGGCTGCTGCTGCTAACTCCTTTTTCCCGTCCTGCACTTGACAGCCAGATATACTTCCTTCCATGGATTGGTACGTCAAGGCGGATTTGAAAACCGATTAAATCTCCTGAGATATCCGGAACCGGGCAGAGATATCCGGAATACTTCTTACCAAATGCGATGTCCCAGTTCCCCCGGTTATTGAGATAAAACCCCGGCACTCCTGACAGACTTAAATCTTTTAGCAAAAGCTTCCTGGCAAGCTCCTCCGTCCCATAAACAGGTGTACTGCGAAACTGGAACCGTTTAATCGCCTCCTCAGAAAGCCCCCGTTCCTTTAGCAGAGACAGATGCCGATCTGTTAAATTCAGTAGCTTGAGAAGTTCCATGTAGACCCTGTTCCTTTTTGTATTGTCCGCAGTTTTTGCCTCCATCACAGATGGCTTCCGAATCTCATATTCCCGGTTTAGAGGGTATCCGCCAACAGTCAACTGCTCGCGGATTTCACGATACGCGATTTTAAAGCAGTCCGGACCGGTGATTCCCTTTAATTCGCAATATAATGTAAGCATGTTTCCCTGGGCACCGCAATTGTAGCAGTGATACACATTCTTAATCCGGCTGCCTTTCCAGATACAGGCGTTCATTTTCCCGCGGTCATCCCCACAAAACGGGCAAATCAGATTAAATGAATCTTCTCCATCCGTCAGACGGATTAGTCTCAGAATATCTACAACGTCAGCGATGCTGAAGGGAGGTATAAAATTTTCGATTTCCCCATCTCCTTTAACTACAAATCCACTAGATTAAAAATATTGTAATTAAGACGCAGCTTTTAATAAAACTCTTGCAGCCTGCCGGACGGTATCGTTTGGACCCTTGTATTTGTATGCCATCCACTGCAAATCATCAATTCCTTTTGCCCCGTCAAGCGCAATCTCCCCCAGTGTCCGTCCTCTGTTTGCCACGCCAAAGTTGCATACCACTTTTTTGGCATCTTCCACAGTAAACATTCCGGAAGCCGATGCATCAGGAGTCGGTTGTACCGTTCGCTTCTCTTCCTGCTGTGCCTTTCTCGCGTTTTCCGGTAACTGTACGGGTGTACCACTTTCTGGTTTAATGTTGCGGGAAGGTGGCGGAGCCTGTGTCTTTGCTGCCTCCTCTTTCTTATCTTCATAATTCGCGCCATCCCCTTCCTGCTCATCATAGTTTTCCTGCTGCATATCCGGGTCATCACCGCCCTGGTCAATCGTAAACTTATTGAAGAAATAATATTTCAAAGCATAAGTAAAAGCGCTTCCTTTTGCTTTATCCGGCATTTCATTGGTTCCGATCGCATGAATTTTAATTTCCTTAAAATCCTGCGGATCCTCCACATTGGTCCAGAGTAACTTTAAATCCGCCTCATACAGCCAGTAATTCACACCTGAAATATAGCGGACAAAAACCTGGTTACCATTTTCGTCAGTATTGGTAGCCGTTTCATCCACAATATCAAAATTGACCCCAAACTCGTTCATAGCCGGAGTCAAAAATCGGTAGATATCGTCTATTTTGAGAAAGTCATAGTCAACATTCTCATTGTACCTGCGCTTTACTAATGCCGGAATCGCCTTGCGTATTTCCACAAACTTCTCTTGTAATGTCATGTGTTTCCTCCTCAATTTTTTCTCATGACGCTGTCAATAAATCAAAACTGAACTGACCGTCTGCCTCCTCCAGAAAAGCCTCTCGAATTTCTGCCGCATCGACCGAAGGCTTACTGACCACTGCCTCGATAACAACTTCACTCACAGTTTCCGCAACTGCTCCATTAGCGGATATCTCCTCAGTCCTGGTCTTTTCACAAAATCTCCAGGAATTCAGGAAGTACATAGGCGTATAATAGACCTCATTATCTGGATGAAATCCGGGCTTCGACAATGAATCTCCAATAATGATGCACGCGGAACAGCCTAACAGAGTTAATTGGATATAGCACATTTTGGCTGCTGTTGCATCAATATCCTGTGCTACAAACAACACTTTTTCATGATAATTCACACCATGAGCCCTGGCAGAATTGGCAAATGCGATTAGCAAAGCTCCTGCACCGCAAGCCGGATCACTCACTGATATAAACCCTTTTTTCTCCACTTCCGCTTTAAGATCTCCACCGTTTTGAACCTCTGCCATAAACTCACAGATATGATATGGTGTAAAGAACTGTCCCTTCTGATGTTGGTTCAGGTTTAATGCCGTATAAAGATTTCCCAGAAAGTCTTGCTTGGGATTCTCTTCAAACGCCATGGTTACCACACTTAAAAGCTGGGGGAATATTTCCTGTTCTTCTTTTTCATAAGAACGTATAATGGAGAGATAGCAATCTTCTCTTTCCGTTCTTTCAGGCGTTGGCATCACATTTGCAAAGGCAATTGCGGCCATGGTCAGAAAATCATTCCACACCTCCCAGTTAGAGCGTCTACCGCCTAAACGGTTAAACAAGGTAATAAACTCTTTATCCCACTGTTTTTTCATGCCGGCTTTTCTTCTTTCTTAATATAAAAAATGTTGGAAACGTTTGTCTTTGCATATTCCTGATAAACGTCAGGATATGTAAGTTTTAACTTCTCCAACTCTGCTTTGTTAATTGCTGTTGTCACTCTTTTTGTATAACCGACACGGTAAATAATATTGCCGGTATTCAACTCCCCTCCTTCAGCCTGACCAAGCGCTTTCTGCACCGGTATATAGATTTCCTTA
>OIZR01000393.1_pt1 | contig 34925 bp, 32 predicted proteins | sample 1588591 | NCBI WGS metagenome assembly OIZR01 (sample SAMN03283249) | human gut metagenome | biome: human-associated habitat; material: feces | host: Homo sapiens | place: USA | collected 2013 | reverse complement strand
CTCGCCGCAATCGCTGGATGGTGGTATCTGTTTTACGTTCCTGAAAACTGTTTTTACCATATCTTTCCCGCATTGCATCCACCTGTTCTTTGGATAGCCCAAGTGCAGATGTACCAAGATCCCGGCAGATTTCTGGCGGCTTACAGTAAGCGTATTTTTTGATACGGCTGTCAAATAGTGTTGCTTTCGACAAAAATAGGTTCCTCCTTTCGTAGTATGAGTAAGAACATTTTAACATAGAGTTGTGAAAATAACAGATTTATATTCTTGCTTTTTTCTTGCGATTCAATGGAGGGATTTATTCTAAACGCTACTACCTTTTCAGAATCGGTAAAATGTGGTAGAATGAGGAAAAATTATTAGGAGGATGCATTATGGCAAGACGAAAAAAACTGGAAAACACATCTTTGGAAGAGCAACTGGAGTATGTGGAACAGGAGATTCGTACAAAAGAGTCCGATTTGAAGGAACTGCGTCATAAAGCAAAAGAGATTCGAAAAAAGATAGAAGAGAAGCAGAAGGATGAAATATTTAGTGCATTGCTTGCTTCCGGAAAAACTGTTGAAGAAGTAATGATGTACTTGAAATCCGGTAATGAAGAAAAGGCTGAATAAGGTAAATGAGAAATGCCGTTATGGGGGATTAACCTGTAACGGTGTTTTTATGTGTAGGATTTGATGAATTTCTTACTAGAGTTAATATCACAAAAAAGTTATATTTCAGAGAGAATTTAGTGATAATTGTGTGGTAATGTTTAAATATAGATAGGGGTGAGATTATGGTGGTAAGTATTTGGGTTACAAATGATTGCAATATGCATTGTGATTATTGTTATGTAGGTGAAAAAGGAATTCTAAATCTTTCTTTACAGGATTATGATTATATTGAAACATTTATATACAGAGCACAAGAACGAAACAAAGAAGATAATATTTATATTAAATTTTTTGGTGGAGAGCCATTATTAAATTTTGAATTTTTGAAATATTTTATAGAACATTTTAAGAGTGAGAATGTTATTTATTCTGTAACAACAAATGGAACATTATTAACCGGAGAAAAACTAGATTTTTTAGTTAAGAATAATGTTGAGCTCTTTGTTAGTGTAGATGGCGGAGAAAAAATTCATGATAATCATAGGAAACTTAAAAGTGGTATAGGAAGTTGGAATGTTATTAAGAAAAATCTTTTTAAAGTCTTGGAAAAGAATAGAAATATTAAAGTCAGAATGACATATACTCCAGAAACAGTTTGTGCTTTAACGGATAGTATTAAGCAAATATCAGAATTAGGGATAAAATCAATTCATTTATGCCCTGATTATTTTTCGCAAAACTGGAATACAGAGAATTTAGCAATATTAAGACAAGAATTTACGAAAATAATTGAATTAAGAAAACGATTGCCGGACATTGAAATATCGACAGGAAATTATAAGGAAACAATAAATAAAGATTGCAGCAGATGTGGAGGTGGAGAGAATATATTTAGTATTTCCACAGAAGGAGATATATATCCTTGTACATATGCGGTGGGGATAGAGAAATTCAGAATAGGGTCTATTTTTAATTTGGAAAAAATTAAATGGGGAAGTTATCTGGTAGATGCCTCTTCAAGAAAACTGTGTAAGGGATGCAAATATTTTAAGGTATGTTACAGTGGAAGATGTATTTATTTGAATTATAAAATGACAGAGAATTTATATATACCAAATGGATTCTTCTGTGCATATCAGAAAATGGAATATAAATTAGTAGAGGATGGATGCTATGACTAAAGTTGGATTAAAGCTTTCCAAAGACAGTGGTGTGATGGAATATGGGAACATGGTTATTGTGGGGAATATTCGTTCAGATGGTCGATGGGTTCGGCTACCTAAGAATGTATTTGAATATGTACAAGAGTTGATTGCTTTGCCAGATATGACTAAACAAATATATTCTTTTGAAGAACAAGAAAAAGAGTTTTATAAAGACTTAATTCAAAAACTATTTGATATAAAAGTTTTGGTAGGTTTAGAAGAAGAAAATGAATTAGAATCCATAGCTATTGAAGTGACTACAAATTGTAATCTTAGATGTAAACATTGTTGCATAGCTGCAGGAAGTTTGCCTATTACCAATATAAGAAAAGAAAGTTGCTTTAAAATAATTGACTGGGCGGAGAAGAATAATATTAAAGAGATTACTTTTACAGGTGGAGAACCTTTATTATATCCGGATATTATGGAAGTATTATCATATTCTCGTGCCCACTTTACTGGTAATATTGAATTGATAACAAATTTAACTATGCTTACTGAAAAAATGGTATCAGTAATCACAGATACAGTGGATCATATTAGTATAAGCTTAGACGGATATGACGAGGAAAGCATTGATTATATTCGAGGAAAGGGAATATTTAAGATTATTTGTAAAAAAATAGAACTTTTAAAACTCAATAGTTTTAAAATGGTGAGCGGTACCATGGTTTTATCCGATGATAATCATGAACATATAGAAGAATTTAAGAATCTATGCAAAAGATTTCAAATTAAACCTGTTCTACGTACCATGACACCTAGTGGAAGAGCTCTTGAGAATATTGATATTTTGAACGGAGTCGGGATTTATGGGCAAATAACAGAGGATACATTAAATATGCGGGCAACGTGTAATGCGGGACAGAGGACAATGGCAATAGACTCTCAGGGAATGGTAAGAGAATGTGTTGCTTTAGATACAGGTTACTTTATAGGAACAGTAGAAGAACTGATTAGTGGAGAATTGTCTGGGAAACGGCAGGTGTGCGAAGTGGACTATAATCAAATTTGCCAAAAATGTCCAGTGAGATATTTTTGTAGCGATATTTGCAGAGCTGTTAATGAGGCAATTTATAGAAATGAAGAAATTAGGTTGAAGAGGTGCAAAGTTGTAAAACCATGCTATGAGAAGTTAATTTGGAATAAAGGGTAGATATGAAAAAATATATAAAAAAAATTAATGTTATACTTCAAATGCCTATAAAAAGATACATATTTAAACAAGTTAAATGTTTATTGTTTATGATAATGTATACGGTATTTTCACTTGCCTTTCCAGGATTTATTAGTCTGATTATAGATGAAGGTGTTAAAAGAAGTAATATAGAAAAGATAGCATTCTATTGTAGTTTAATGTTGGTATGTGGAATATTGATGATTTTTTTTCAATATCTGCAAAAAGTGAGTTTTTATAAATTGGCACAAGAAATAGTGTACAATATGAAACACACAATATTTGAAAAGTTATCTGAAAGAAATTTAAAATTTTGGACGCATTATCAGGTCGGAGATGTATTAAGAATATTAGAAAATGATATTGATAATATCCAAAATTTGCTGACGTCAACGATAAGTAACATAATTATAAATTTTCTTGTTGCGGCAGGAATTACTTTGGTACTTGTAGTTATTAATCCGGTCATAGGAATAACTGTTTTGCTTATGGCACTTATATTTGCACAAATTCAAAAAAGATGTGGAGATAAAATTCAAAACGGAATGGAAGTATTAAGAGTCGAAATGGGTGATTTATCAAGTGTAATAAATGAAATGCTCAATAATATTACATCCATTCAGATGGCTAATTTAACTGAATTAGAAAAAAAACGTTTTGATATAAAAAATAAAAATGTTATACAACAGTTTATTACCCAAATAAAAAAAATAACAATTACACAATTAATAGGTATGTCATTTAATATTATAGGAATACTCGTAGTATTATGTGCAGGGGCAAATGAGGTATTAAAAGGTCGGCTAAGTATTGGAGTGCTGTTTTCTATGACAATATATGTGCAGAGACTCTATGGACCGATTGTAACTTTAGGAACGGAATATATCAATATAAAGAACACAAAGCCTATGATTGATAAAGTGCAAAAAATTCTGGAAAATGAGGATTCTGTTTTAGGTGGTGTAGTAAACTGGACAAATGTAAAAGGAAAAATAGATTTTATAAACGTAAATTTTAAATATAAAGATAAGTGGATATTGCGAGATTTTTCTATAGAAATACTAGAAAATACAATTATGGGAATTGTAGGGGAAAATGGTAGTGGGAAATCTACAATTATAAAGTTATTGTCAAAATTGTGTGTACCTCAGTCAGGAATGATTTATTTAGATGGGATTCCAATAGAGAACCTTACTTATGAAAGTGTGAAAAGAAATATAGCTGTTATTCCGCAAGACAATTTTTTACCTTATGGAAGCCTTAAAAGTATTATGGAAATTAACTCAAAAGAAAAGGAAAAAGTTATGTATGAGTTAATGGAAAAGATGGGAATATCTATAGCTAAGTTTCCAGAAGGATTAAATACAGAAATTTCAGAGAATATGGGAAATTTATCAGGTGGAGAAATTCAGAAATTGTCCCTGATACGTGCATTATTACAAGACAAAAAAATATATATTTTAGATGAGCCAACTTCAGCGATGGATTTAGAAAGTGAGAGCAAGTTTTGTAGTATTGTAAAAGAATATTTAATTAATAAGACGGTATTGATAATTACCCATAGACAGGAAATATTATCCGTTTGTGATAGTATTATCCAATTGAATTATGAGATGTAACAATAACATCAATATAGAGGAAAGGAGGGACCCAGTATGACAGAACAAAAGAAATTAACTGTAAAACCTGAGATTGGCGCAGAATTGAAAGTCGAAGTAAAAGGAAATGGTTGCTTAGACGATTGTACAGTTTGGTACAATAACAAATCTGGAGGTTCTGGATGCGTTGTTAAGTTTACACCACAGACTACTAATTTATGGTAACGAAAGAAGATTTTAATTATGTTGAGGGACTGTTAAAGGCAGTCCCTCTTACAGTTAATGTATTTTTTCCTATTCAGAAAAATAAAGATTTGATATAATTTTAAAAAATTATGAGAAAGAGGGAAATGTGGATGAGTAAAATTTTGATTGTAGAAGATGATCCTGCTTTGGCTGGTGGACTAGAAGTGAATTTGGAGAATTGTGGGTATGAAATAGAGTGTGTATCTTCTGGAATGGAAGCTATTGAAATGATAAAGCAGTTAAAAATAGATTTAGTATTATTAGATATAAATTTACCTGATATTAGTGGATTTGAAATATGTCAAAAGATAAAAAGTGGAAGGAATATTCCTATTTTATTTTTGACAGCGAGAGATATGGAAATAGATGAAGTAAGAGGATTTGCAGCGGGAGCTGATGATTATATAAAGAAGCCCTTTAGTGTTTCTGTCTTACAATGCCGTATAGCTGCTGTGTTGGAAAGGTATGGAAAAAGCAGAAAAAGAGATATATGGACAGATGGCTATATTACGATTGATTTTGAACAACTATATATTATAAAAGGAGAAGAGAAAATTGTAGTAACCTCTTTTGAATATAAACTTTTGAAATTATTCATCAGCAATAAAAATACAGTTTTAACAAGGCGTATGTTTCTAGAAAAATTATGGGACAATGAGAAGGAGAATTATGTAGATGAACATGCTCTAACCGTAAGTATAAATAGATTAAGAGGGAAACTTGAAACCTCAAAACACAAATATATAAAAACAATATATGGTATGGGATATACATGGGTAGGAGAAGAGATAAGTGAAGAATAAAAATAGGATTGAAACCAACACATGGATTAAAACAAGAAATTATTGTAATGTTATATTTGGACTGGTCGGAATAAGTGTGTGCATTGCTTCACATAATAGATTAGTTTTACTATTAATACTACTGTGTATGGCAATCATTATTTTGAACAGTTTAATAACTAAACATATTCTTAAGGAAGTTGAAGTATATGCAGCTTCTTTGGAAGCAAATATCTTACAAATTATGCAGAAAGGGGAAATGCAAGAAATTTCTCATTATGAAGACTCCTTATTGAGTAAAAGTCAAATGCAATTATCAAGACTATGCGATTGTATAGGAAGAATGGTAAAAGAAAGTAAACAGGATAAGGAAGTACTACAAAGTTTGGTTTCAGATATTGCTCATCAGGTAAAAACACCAATTGCTAATGCAATGCTTTATATTACTGCACTTCAAAAGGCAGATTTATCTATACAGAAGAGGGAACATTATCTAAAAATTTTATCAGAACAGATCACAAAATTAGATTTTCTTATGGATAATCTTTTGAAAATGTCCAGACTTGAGGTTGGAATCTTTTTGTTGGAACCTAAAGTATTACCTATCCAGGAAACGTTAGCAGAGGCATTGGGGAGTATTGCGATTAAGGCGGAAGAAAAGGACATTTCTATTAGTGTAGAGTGCGAGGAAGAATTAACGGCTTTGCATGATAAAAAGTGGACCGGTGAAGTTTTTGAAAATGTGTTGGATAATGCGATTAAGTACACTACAGAACATGGAAACATTTCGATTTCGGTAAAAAGAAATGAGTTTTATACAATTGTTGAGATCGCAGATACAGGAATTGGAATTCCACAAAATGAAATCCCCAAAATTTTTCAGCGGTTTTATAGAGGCAAAAATGTGAGAAACAAACAGGGAGTAGGGATTGGATTATATTTAGTAAGAGAAATACTTAGTATGGAAAAAGGATTTATTAGTGTAGACTCAAAATGCGGAAAAGGAAGCAAATTTTCAATATATTTATCAAATAATTAAGGAACACTCAAATCTCACAAAAATGATATATTTCAGAGAGGTTTGAGTGATATTTTTATTTTATAGTATAAACATGACACAGAAAGGGGTAAGGACATGGAAAATATACTTGTGGCACGCGGCTTAAAAAAATATTATGGAGTAGGAAATACTCTTACAAAAGCGTTAGATGGTGTAGATTTAGAAGTGAAAAAGGGTGAATTTGTTGCTATTGTAGGAGCATCCGGAAGTGGCAAATCTACGTTGTTACATATGTTGGGAGGTTTGGATAATCCAACCAGCGGAAACGTGATAATAGAAGGTATTGAAATCGGAAATTTGGATAGAGATGAGTTAACTGTTTTCAGAAGAAGACAGATAGGATTTATTTTTCAAAATTATAATTTGGTACCAGTTTTGAATACTTATGAGAATATTATATTACCACTGGAATTAGATGGCAGAATTCCAGATGAAGGGCAAATAAAGAGAATAATGGATATTTTACATTTATCTGAAAAAGAATATTCTTTGCCATCACAGTTATCAGGAGGACAGCAGCAGAGGGTTGCAATTGCAAGAGCATTAGCTAGTAACCCGTCGATTATTTTAGCAGATGAGCCTACAGGAAACTTGGATAGCAATACAAGTCAAGAGGTTTTAGGGCTTATGGTAGAATCAGTTCATATGTTAAATCAAACACTGATTATGATCACACATAATATGCAAATAGCACAGTTGGCGGATCGTATTATTTGTATAGAAGATGGAAAAATTGTTGAACAGTAAGGAGGGGCAGCAGTGATCAGCAATAACAATAGACCAGTAATTAAACGGATCGCAAAAAAAACGTTTAAAGCAAACCGGAATAGAAATATTGTTGCTGTGGTAGCAATTGTTTTGACTACAGTTTTATTTACAACAATTTTTACTATGGGATTCGGTCTGCTGAATACAGTAAAAAAAGAAAATATTCGTAAGGCAGGCGGAGATGGCCAAGTTGTTTTAAGTAATGTTACGGATGCAGTTTATCAAGATGTAAAAGATGATCCCCTAATTGACCAAATAGCTTATACGAAATATGTGGCGGATGAAATTTTAGAAGAGAAGTTAAAGGGATCTAGAACGGAAATGTGGTATATGGATAATACTGCAATAGAGTTCGCCGGATATAAACTCAAAGAAGGTCATCTCCCGGAAAAAGAAAATGAAGTTATCGTTGATTCAAAAACACTTGAGAGATTAGGAATTGAAAAGAAAATAGGTACATCTATTGAATTAGAGTATCGTGTGAAAAAACAGGTAAAAACGAAGGAGTTCATTTTAGCAGGCTATTGGGATTCTGAAGAATTTTCTAATGTAGAAAGAATAATAGTTTCAGAAAAATATTTAGAAAAGAATAATAATGAAATTCCGTATACGTATGATATAGATTTGAACTACTCAGGGATTGTAGTTACCTATATTAACTTTAAAAGTGAAAAAAATTTATCCGATCAAGTGACTTCTATGCTTCAAAAAGCAGGGTATGTATGGGATGGTATGGGAGCGGACAAAAATGCAGAAAATTACGTGACTGCTAGAATCTCCCCTGCATATTTATCCACATTAGATTTAAAGGATCCAAAAGTTCTTGGAGGATTGTTAGGTACAGTATTACTGATATTCATTACGGGATATTTGATTATTTATAATATATTTCAAATTTCTGTGATACAGGACATTCGTTCTTATGGTCAACTAAAAACGTTGGGTATGACAGAAAAACAGATTAAAAAACTGGTACAAAAACAAGTATATAGGTTAGCAGCTATTGCGATTCCAATTGGTCTTATATTAGGGTATATTTTAGGCGTTTTATTGGTGCCTGCTTTGATGAAATCAACGGAATATAATACTGTAGACAGTGTTAATGTTGCAGTTATACCAATTATTTTTCTTGGTTCAGCATTATTTTCATTTATAACGGTATATGTGAGTATTAGTAGACCAAGAAAACTTGCTTCAAGAGTATCTCCACTGGAGGCATTGAAGTTTGTAGACAGGGAGAAAAAGACTAAAAGAAAAGAGAAAAAGTCTAAAAACGGTGGAAAAATATACCGCATGGCAATGGCAAATTTAGGAAGGAATAGAAAAAGGACACTGTTAGTAATTCTTTCATTAACGCTAGGTGCAGTTTTATTTAATTCCGTATTTACTTTAGTGAATGGCTTTGATGAAGAAAAATATGTAGATAATTTTTTGGATAAAGATTTTATCATTTCAACAGCAGATTATTTTAATTATGGATTTGAAAAATCTGAACAGGTACTTTCAGATGATTATATAAATTATGCGAAGAAACAACCAGAATTTGCAGATGGTGGCAAATTATTAGGGGTTAAAACTCTTCAGGAACAGTTTTTTGCAGAAAATACATTGTTACCTTCACAGAATAGGGACACAAATGGATTTCCGCTTATCAATTTGTATGGAGCAGATAATTATTTGTTTCAATCCATGAAAGTGTTGGAAGGATTTTTGGATTTTGAAAAATTAAATAAAGGAACAGGCATTGTAGTAGGAGTAATTGATGATGGAACAGGTGTGGCAGAGGGAAATATTCCAGTTCAGATTGGAGAAAAAATCAAAGTCCATTTTAATGAAGTAGAAGATGAGATAAGTCTTCGTGAGGTGGGGGTTCGTGAATTTGAAGTAGTTGCGAAAGTTCTGATCAAAGAAAATACTTATACTACTAGAAATACAGGAAGTGTGAACTTTTATATTCCTTCAGAGGCATTTATTAAAAATGTAAGTAAACCGGTAACAATTTCATACATTTTTGAATGTAGAGATGGTAAAGGAAATATAGAAAATATGCAGAAAAAGTTGGAATCATATATTTCAAATAATAGTTCCATGAGTTTTGACTCTAAACAAACATATTTAGATGCTTTTTCAGAAATAAAGAGCACTTTTGTTATTATAGGTGGTGCTTTAGGAACAATCATTGCGTTTATTGGTATTGTGAACTTTTTTAACGCTATGGTTACCAGCGTGTTTGCAAGAAAAGGAGAGTTTGCTATGTTGCAGAGCGTTGGAATGACGGATAAACAATTGAGAACGATGTTGGCTATGGAAGGCTTGACATATGCGGGTATTACTATTTTATTATCTGTAGTTATTGGTGTTTTTGTATCGTTCACTGCAATAAAGATGGTATCCCATAATATATGGTTTTTTACTTTCAGATTTACACTATTACCAATATTTATCATTAGTCCAATATTTATTATCATAGCCATAGCAGTTCCATATTTTTTATGTAATTGTTTGGCTAAAGAAAGTATTATAAGCAGACTGAGAGCTGAATAGTGAAAAAGGGGGATATGTATGGAAAAGGGCAAAACTTTTATGTGGGCAGAAAGTATAGGAATTCTTACGCATAATCAAAGGGTCATACTGGGAAATACAGATTCCGGTGAATGGATAAAAATAAGTCAAGAATGCTATCACATTCTTCAGAAAGTAATGCAACAACAATATACTGTGCAAGAGGTTCTAAATGCGTTACAAACAGAAGAAGACAAAGTATACATGAGTGACTTGATTGAGAAAATGTTCAAGTTAGGAGTCGTAACACAATCTAGGCAGGAAAAGGGAGAAATTCCTAGATATATCACTTTTGCTATTACGAACAGATGTAATTTAAGATGCAAGCATTGTAGTGTAATGGCAGGTGATTTGCCAGACGCATTAAATTTGGAAGGGTGTAAAAAAGTAGTGGAGAAAATCCTCACTTTAAAACCGTTACAAATTGTTTTTACTGGAGGTGAGCCATTACTCAAAAAGGGAATTATACAATTATTAGAATATACCAGAGAACGATTTAATGGTACTATCGGAATTATGACAAACGGAACCTTATTTACAAAAGAGAATATTTCTAAAATAATTCCATTGGTTGATTCCATTGATATAAGTATTGATGGCATTGATGAAGATACGTGTGCTCTGATACGCGGGCAAGGTGTTTTTTCGAAAGTGGTGAATGCAGTTGAATTAATTCAAGAAGAGGGATTTAAAAACATTTCGTTGTCAATGGTGCTTACTAGAGAGAATCAACCACATACACAGGAATTTTATAAATTAAATCAGCGATTAGGGACAAAGCCTATGCTTAGAGCTTTTAGCCCTATAGGGAGAGGGGGCGTAAATCGAAGTGAATTAGAAATAGATAGAACTGAAGAGAACTTACAAGAATCGAAAATAGATAATTCGGATATGAAGGTATGTTCTTGTGGAGCACTTAAAAGAATATTGTATGTTGATTATTCTGGAAATATGTTTCCTTGTCCAGTTTTGTTTGATAAAAAATATTCAATGGGAAATATATTAGAGCAAAAGGATTTGCCATATTTTTTTGCGGAAAGGGCAATAGAAAAAAGATCTAATTATAAAAATTTTCTTGGATTGTACCCTCAAAATTGTTCCGAATGTAAAGATTGTGATGTCAATTTATTTTGCTGGAGCTGTTTACATCATATTGATATGCTACAGAAAGGAATAATCAATAAGTATCCGAATTGTGAAGCTAGAAAGAGGCAGCTTCAAAATATTATATGGGAAGAAGATTGATAAAATGCTTATAGGAATATGGGTAACAACAGGATGTAATTTGAAATGTAAATATTGTTACGAAGGAACAGAAAAAAAGTCTGAAAATATGACAAAAGAAGTTGCTGATAAAACAATAAAGTTTATTAAAGCAACTTATGATAAAAAAAGTCTGGAGCCATTAGTTGTTGAATTTCATGGTGGAGAGCCATTATTGAATTATCCGATTATCCAATATTTGATTCTAGAAATTGAAAAAATTTTTCCCGAAGCACTTTTTGGAATTACTACAAATGGTTTGCTTCTAACTACAGAAAGAATTAAATATCTTTCTGAGAAAATGAATTATGGATTTTCATTAAGCATAGATGGAGATAGGGATATTAATGATCAAAATAGGATTGATTATCATGGAAATGGGACTTATAAAGCAATTATGAAAATAGTTCCGGAATTACTAAGATATAGGCATGATATTAGAGCAAGAATGACATATACACCAGAAACAGTGGAGAGTTTGGGAAATAGTATAATTCATCTGTTAAATTTGGGGTTTACGAATATTGTTTCGGCGCCAGATTATTTTTCAACAAATTGGTCCATAGGAAAAATGGAAACCTTATTAGAACAGATGAAGAAGATCAGAAGTTATTATCAGGAGAAAATTACTCAAGAAAATCCCATAAGGATTTCTCTTTTAGAAGATCGATTCAAAACTAAAGGAATATGTCAGGGAGGAAAAAGTAATTTTCACATATTGCCTAATGGGGATATTTATCCATGTAGTTATGGAGTTGGCGAAAAAGAACTGTTAATTGGAAGTGTGGTAAAAGGTTCATTGGTGGAAGAAAATATCCAAAAATTGGAGCAAATAAATATCTCGCCGATACATAAGTGCCAAGGGTGTACAGTTTATTCAGCATGTGTTAGTAGTAGATGCAAAATATTTAATAAAGTATTACAGGGAAACTTTTTTGAACCGGTTCCTGTAATCTGTGCAATAGAACATGTGAAACAAAAGTTTTGGAAAAATAGCAGTAAGTAGAATAAAAAAATTAGAAAGAGGTGCTTGTTATGCCAAGAACAAATGAAAAATTAGTGATTGAGAAAATTAATGACAAAGTGGAGATGACTGAAGTAAAAGGTCAGGGTTGCTTAGATGACTGTGCAGAATGGATTTCTGCTAATCCAAGTACAAACGGATGTGTTGTAAAATTCACACCAAATATAACAACATTGTGGTAATAAGTTAATAAGGTTTCAAATTCTACTTACTGTTATTTATAAAATGGGGACGTTTGTCCCCATTCTTTATATGGGATGGAAGGGTGAAAATGGATAAAAGCAAAATTGCTATATTGGATTCTGGCTGCAATATTCTACAGATAGAGAAATATAATGTTGCTAGATTAAAAAATTTTGTTTCTAGTGATGAATTATGCTTAGATGATAATGGACATGGAACGGCGATATTTGAGATACTGTCTAGATTACAGCCAGAGGCTGAGTATACTATTATAAAGGTATTAGATGAAAAGGCTGAAAGCAGAATATCGGTTATTATTCAAGCTTTAGAGTACTTATTGACTCTTTCTATTGATTATGTTTGTATGAGTTTCTCTACAAAATTAGATTATGCAAATAAAGAAATGTATGCTTTATGTCAACAATTACAGAAACAGGGAAAAGTATTAGTGGCATCAAAAGCAAATTCGGGGGAAACAAGTTATCCGGCAGAGTTTGATAATGTTATTGGAGTAGAAGGTATTGTTTGTGACAGTCCTCATCAAATTTTTTATATGCCAGGGAGAAGTATTCAGGTTATTGCAGATGTTTTGCCTATTATGGTGCCGACAAAAGATGGCATGCAATATGTTATGTTTGGTGGAAACAGCAAAGCAGCAGCACAAGTATGTGGAGAATTGGCAGGAGCATCATGTGAATTAGAAAAATTTTTACAAATTAACAGATGTTCAAAAATATGGACAGATGAAGAAATTCAAAAGAAAAAAATATATACTGTTAAGAATTATGCGAAACAGCATTATACAGACGAATTGTTTAAACATATTTGTAATGCGTTAGAAGGATATGAAAAGGGACTTTCTGAGAAAGAAAACTTGCATCCGTTTTTTTCGGCATCAGATTATTATAATATATTATTACAAATTGAAAAAGAGGCTGATATATTAATAAATTATATTGATATGCAATATAAAGACTTTGATACAGCAGAGAGTTTATATGAGAAATTGCATAGCCTTAAAACTCAATTATAATATGCATATAAGTGTAGAGATATGATTAAATTAAAACATAGCGTATAGGAAAGAAGGAGAGAGATGAGTATATTTTCCATTAAAAATTTATCTGATACCAAAAAGATTATACAGAATTTGAATTTAGAGATAAATTTAGGTGAGGTATGCTATTTTTTATGTGAGAAAGGTGTTGGGGAAGTATTATTTGAAATTTTGTGTGGGTATAAACCGCCTGGCTGTGGAAAAATTTTTTTAGGGAATATAAATTGGCTGAAGCTGAGCGATGAAATGAGATGTGTTCTTAATCGGCACAAAGTTGGGATTGCTTCTACCAAATATCCATTGATTGATGAAATGACAATTGAAGAAAATATTATAATTTCTGGTTTACTTGATGGAATGGTTAGCGATCCTTTGGTGATTGCCCAAATGTTTCATATAGAGCATTTGAGGAAAAGGAATCCTTCGGATATTACCTATACAGAACAATTAAGATGCATATGTGCTCGTGCATTTTATAATAATAAAGATATTGTTGTGATTGATGATATTTATTATAGATTAAAAGAAAAAACAGACTTTTCTTTGATGTTATATAATGCAGCAAAAAAATTGAATACGGCAGTTATTTGTATTAGTGAAGAACTAGACGATTCATATTTTATTTATGATATTTTACATAAATATTTACCAGAGGAGAAAAGATTTTTAATATTAGACTACCGGATATAGGAGATATGAAATGAGTAATAATGAGGAATTATTATTAGTATTAAATGAATTTAACTGTATCCTTCTAGAGGGTTGCCTGAATAAGAGAATACACAATGAATATCATAACGAGCAAGTACATGAATTAACTGATAACATTAATCGTATTCTTGGTATTTGTGAAACTACAGTAACCAAAGCGATAAATACAGAAAATAGATTTATGGATATGAAAGGTGACTTGCAGAGCAACATAAGAAATCCATTAAGTTGCATTAAGGGAAGTTGCTTTTTAATAAATATGCTTATGGAAAAGATGAGTCCTCAACCTGAACAGTTACAAGAATATTTGCAGATAATAGAAAAAGCAGCAGATGACATTGAGAAGGCCTTAAAAAAATAAGACGATTTATATATTTTGCACTGAGTGGAGGTTGTTTTTTTCAGTACTTCTTTAAAGGAACTATTAATTAATGTTCCTAAATGTCTTATAAGTAAAGTAGGAAGGGGAATACTATATTAAAGAAAGATATTTTCAGAGTAAATAAAATTAGAAGCAGATGTGTGGGTGGAACATATCTGCTTCTAATTTTATTAAGGGGATGATAATTCCTCATAGGCAAGTAAATCCGGAGTAACCTTTTCTTCACCCGAAAGGTTTGCTACATTCCGAAAATATAGGCGATAATAATGTCCAGATAAAAGGCGGATATTTTTATCGAATGTAAAGTGATATTCTTTCTGGTCAGTGGATCGAAAAATAATTTTCTGTTTCTTGGTAAGTGGGTTGACTTCACGTTTTGTACAGGTTCCAGTTAATTCGGTATAGTCATGTATCTTGATGGTATGTAGCAGACTCACAATTCGTATGGTAGTTCCAACACCGATGCAAAGACTCATAAGGAGAAATATCTGGTCGTCTGTTATAAATCCGTAAATACATCCAAATAGGACACAGAAAAAGCCGATTGCCCCATGGACAATCAGCTTATTAAGAAATGGTTTTGGCATAATTTGCTCCTTTCTATAGTTTTTCAAATGCAATCTGTTTATTGAGGTACAAATTACTGATGGCTTCCAGTACAGGATAACCGGCATGGGTGAATTGGATATCCTGTGCCAGGGTACGGAATGTTGCATCCGAGGTTTCATAGAGCTGCGTCAAAAGTTGCTCTGTATTTTGTGGATGGATGCCCTGTTCTACACAGGTTACAAGCTCTGCCGTAGAAATCTGTACTTTTTTTGCTATTTGGAGTACCGTGTCCTCTATAGCAGTCCGTGCCGGCTTTTTTAGATAATGGATCAGTTCCTTTGTGTGCAGTTTTTTCTTCATGCAGAGATAGATGCAGGTAAGAAGCCGTACTGAAAAACTGTCCTGCAATGGGCTGATATAAAGTTCTCCTAAGAGGCGGTACAGGGCATCCACACCAGTTAAACCATCCCCTTTTACAACCAGTCCTCGAAGCAGCAGCCGATTCAGGTAGGGTTCAATGGGAATATTTTCCGAACGGTGATGTTTTTTCAAACGTTCCGAAAAGGCAGACTGCAATTCATGGATCTGTCGGATTTGAAATGCGAGGCTGCTCCACAGAAAGAATTCTTCTTCTGTCAGTCCGTATTCCTGCTGGTTATTGATAACTGTCGGTGTTTTATGTTCCTTTATGGAATCCTGGAATCGTAGGATTCCGACTGCAGTATAAAGTGTCAGCATAATCGTTCTCCCTTCAAGATAAAAGAGTATATAATTTGGTATCCTGCTGTAAGTATTTCCGGGCTTTGCTTTGCCATGCCCGGACATGATTCATTGGGACACCATAATGTTTGGAAATTTCTTGGTTGGTATATCCTTTTTGCTGCAGGAGCAGGGCATGTATTCCTTTTCTTAGTGTATTGCAGCTTCCCGCTTCTAAGGACTGCAGGTGCTTATAAATGGGTTCCTGGTTCATACATTGTTCCTGCCACAGTTCTGTTTTTTGGTCTACAAGCAGGGGTTCCATGTCAAATTCGGAAGATGCATACATGGAACAGGTGTATTTTCGTTCTTTTTGCAGTTTTCTCCAATAACTGTAAATGGCATTTCGTATGGCAACTCTGGCGTAAACTGCAAAGGGACGGGTGTTGTCATAGTTCATGGCGGCTTTGCATAAAGCTAAGTTTCCGGCTTGCAGAAGGTCTTGCTGTTCATCGTATGAGACATAAGCACAACGGGTAGTCAATTTTTTTACCATTTCAGGTACCAAATACAAGTACTCCTCTGTCAATCGGCGTTCATCATCTGTCATCGGGATAATCATGCATATCCCCCCTTTCAACCAATGGCCCTGAGAGGGATATGGTTATTCTCCAGAATCTTCATGGATTCCAGAATTAGTTGATCACACATATAAGTGCTAAATTCTCCGATGTGTGCTTCCTTGGCAGTCAGACAGAATTTATCAGCAATCCAGCGATAAGCCTCCGATTTTGTAAAGATGTGGTTTAGCCATATCTGGTCAAACACCCGGTGTGCTTGGATTCTTTTTTGCCGAAGTTCTTTGTTTGCCAGTTTTCCTTTGGCATTGGTAGTGCCAGGATGAACTCCTACATAAGAATTACACTGTGGGAAGTGACTGCACACATAGAGTTTTCCATCTTTCGCTTTATTTCCATATACATAGGACGCATCCCTTAAAATTGCGATGCTGCCGCAGTATGGGCAGCGGATTTGTTTCTGTTTCATAAAGATTCACCTCGCTTACGTGTTTTATACGTATATTGTAAGAAAGCAGGTGATGAATTCCCATAGGATGGGCATAGAAACTACTCCCAGATTCGGACTAAATGGCACAAAATGGCAGAAAATCTAAGAATAGAACAGTGCCTTGATAAGCGGAAAGAAACCGCTGTCTGCAAAACGTGAGTAATTTACTGGTGTAAAGATGAACCCTGCACAGAAAATCCGGATGACATAAACAGAAATCAGAGCTATACATAGCCGATACAGATTTCTGGTGCGTCTGCTCCAGGGCTTTCTAGGACGAAACTTCAGGTACAGGATTAAAAGTGCAGGAATAAAAATAAAGTTCGTAAATATTGTATCGATTCCTTGAATCATAGCAGTGAAATTCAACATAAAATCGCCTCCTTTCTTATCCTGTACGCAGAAAGTGCCAAAAGTGCAACCTTTTACCAGTGATAATGGGATGCTTCCTGATGCCGCAGTAAAGCAAAACAAGGACATGGCTTATCGGTCAATGCTTCTTTGGTAAAGTAGAGTCCATATAAGGACTGAAACTGTTCCAGTGTTATGGCGGACAGACATTCCGTTGGTTCCGGTATGCGGGAGAAGAGCATACGGGCATCTGCCATGGGCAGGACACAAGGACTGCCGTTTTCATCTGGATGATATAAGAAGTGTGGGCCATTACAATAACCTGGGGTTTTACAGAAAACGCAGCGAACATAAATACAGGAATGCCAATTTCCATCACAAATATCTAAAAAATGCCGGATGTGTTTGGCATCGGCATTACAACGAGATTGATCCATATTCATCACCTTTATAACAGGCAGCCGTAATAAGCTGCCTGTGAGCATATCTATTGATAGTTACTTATCTTTTTTCCGCTTACGGATATATAAGATACCAAATCCTGCAGCAAAGAGGAGTGCGGCACCTGCCAGTAAAAGATAAGGAAGAACGGTTGTTTCATCTCCGGTCTTGACTGGTTTGGAAGGTTCAGGTGTGTCTTTTGGAACTTCCGTAAGTTTTATCGTCTGTCCTTTATCGTCCAGATTCTCATGGGAAGCAATTTCAAGTGCTGTTTCTCCTTCAAGGGAAAAAAGTTTTTCAAAAACGACTACATCATGTCCAGCCAATGTGCTTCCATCAAAAGTGAAGATGACTTCGACAGAACCATAGGAATCCTTTGGTGTAAATTCTGTTTCTGCCGTGACAGGTTTTCCATCAATCAGAACTTCCTTTTGGGTTGTTTTGTCCATCAGCGTGCCGACCAGTTTGTATGGAGTATCTGGAATCAGATTTTGGTAGGATACGGTGTCAATGATGGTTACTTCTTTCGTAGCAACGGCTTCCTGATCCCCATCCGCTTTGTCCTTCGCAGTAGTTCCAATTCCTGGGAAGTAGATAGACTGTTCATGGTCTTCTATATCGGCGTGAACAGCAATCTCTTTTTCCTGATACGTTAAAGACTCAAAGACAACAATTGTTTTGCCGGACAGGATGCTGCCATCAAATGTAAAGGTAAGTTCAATACTGCCAGAGGCATCTTCAGGAGTAAAGGTCGTAGTGGCAGTAATCGGTTTACCATCTGCCTGAAGAGGTTCTTTTGTCTCTTTGTCCATCAAGGTACCGGTAAGTGCATACTCTTTTCCTGGAATTAGGTTACTATATTTAACCGTATCAACAATAGTAATCTCTTTATCGGTTTTGGCAAAATGATCTCCGTCTGCTTTATCTTTTGCAGTAGTAGCGATTTCTGGGAAGTAGATGGTCTGCCCATTATCTTCAAGATCTGCGTGTGTTGCAAATTCTTTGCCGCCATACGTAGCAGATTCAAAAACAACTACGGTTTTTCCGGCAAGGGAAGTCCCATCAAAAGTAAAGATTACATCCACTGTTCCAGAGGATTCTTTAGGAGTAAATGTGGTTTCGGCAGTAACCTCTTTCTTGTCGATTTCAACAGGTTTTCCAGATTCTTTATCCATAAGGGTTCCAGTCATAACATATTCTTCGCCTGGCAGAAGATTTTTGTAAGCTACCGTATCTACAAGGGTAACTTTTTTATCTGCCTGGGAAAGGTTCATATCTGTTTCCTTGTCTTTTGCAGTGGTTCCAATTTCAGGGAAATAGATAGTCTGATCCTGATCGGTAATGTCCGCATGGACAGCCAGTTTTAAATCTTCCTGGTACAGTTCCTCAAATACTACGATTGTTTTTCCCTTCAGAGAGGAGGCATTGAACGTAAAGGTCACTTTTGCAGAACCGGAAGATTTTTTTGGTTTGAAGGTGGTTTCTGCTGTGACAGGTTTTCCATCTATTTCAATTGGTTTTCCGGATTCCTGATCCATCAGTGTGCCGATAAGCTTATAAGACTGGCCTTTCTTTAAGCCTTCGTATTCTACGGTATCAACCAGAGTGATTTTTTCTTCTGGTTTGGCAAAATGGGAGTTGCTGTCTTTATCAAGGGCAGTAGTTCCGATGGTAATCTGATCATCCGTTAAAGTTCCCATATCCACGACTACCTGATCTTTGTATACAGAGACCTCAATTTTTAAGAGATTCATGCCTTCATTGGAAGCACAGCGTTGTTCTTCCAAAATATAGGTGTCATAAATCAGGGCTCCTTTGGCATCATCAGGTTTAGAAGAACCAAACCAGATTCCGTCTTCAGAAGTTTCCCCACGGTTGGTATTTGTAGTATGCTTGTTCCATTCTGAGGAAGTGCTGGCATAGCCATTTTTGTCTGTTACAATGATATGGCTTTCTCCTGTAGTTTTGGAGGTAATGGAAAATGGGACATTTGCCAGCCGGTTTAAGTCTCCGTCAGAAACTTTTACAAATTCTAAATCGCCACGGATTACCTGATTGGAAATCGCTGTTTCTTTTGCAGTTAAATCCAAAATTTTCCCATTTTCTGTGATATGAAATTCCTGAGAGAGCTTTCCTTCATTCAAATAACCTTCCGGTGCTTTTGTCTCATCAATCCGGTAATGTCCATAAGGAAGCGTATCTTTTTTGGTGGAAGCAAGGCCCTTTTCATCTGTCTTCAAAGTGAGAACTACTTGATCTTTTTCGTAAAGAACTTCATCCACAAGAACAGGATTTGGACCAAGGTTGGTGATTGTAAATTCTGCATCCTTCAAAGAAGCATTTCCCTGTGGTCTATCTTCTCCTGTTTCCAGATCCCGTTTTTGGATTTTGACACCCCCACGGATAATCTGGTTAGAAATAGAGTTTTCTTCTGTTGTTAAATCTACGATTTCTCCATTTTTGGTGATGTAGAATTCAAGAGCCTTTGCACCATCAGTCAGGTATCCGGAAGGAGCTTTGGTTTCTTCAATTCTGTAATGTCCAAGGGGCAGGGCATCAGCAGCACTTGCAGCAATGCCATGTGGATCTGATTTTATCGTGAGTACTGCCTGACCATTTTCATAGAGCTTTCCACCTACCCATACCGGCTGTTTATTCAGAGTGGTAATGGTAAATTCTGCATCTGCAAGAGATGCGGTTCCTTGTGCTTGCGTTCCCTGGGTTTCCAGATCCCGCTTCTGAATTTTAACACCGCCTCGGAAGACCTGTTCTTCGACAGAAGAAGCATTATAAATAGAGATGGTTTCTTCTGTACCGGTACTGGTGATTTGCTGCACGAAAACAGCTTCGTTTGGAAGATATCCGGAAGGAGCTTTGGTTTCCTGTACGGTTACCGTACCTAGTGGAAAGCAGACGGTCTTACCATCACTTGCATAGAAAAAGTCATCCCCGGATACCAAATAATCTTTTGTAAAATGGATTTCTCCAGATGCATCTGTTTTAAATACCCAGGCGCGAACTGGTTTCTTTCCATTTGCCCCAGGATTGGTAGCTGACTGTTCTGTATAGAATTTTATTGTAAATTCCGCATTGGCCAGAGAGCCGGCTCCCTGTGCAGAATTTTGATGGGTGTCAGCATCCAGTTTTTTCAGGAGTAGTTTTACAGGATTATTCTGAGGAATATCTTTTACTTCTACAGTAGATGTTCCTTCTGCTTTTACTGTAACATCATGAGCGGAAGTATCTACGGCAAACCCTTCTGGGGCACTGATTTCTTTGACGGTATAACTTCCTTCCGCCAGCTCTTTGGATTTTGCATATCCTTTTTTATCGGTAACAAGAGTTTCTACCAGTTCTTCCCCTTTATAGATTCCATATTCGGCTCCTTCTAAAGAGTAATTGTCATTCTTATCGGAAATGTCGGTATTGGCAGAAGATTTCTGCAGTTCAATAAAACCGTTTGGAACCTGATACCAGCTTCCGGCAAACGTCTGGGATGCATCGCCAGGAACGATAAAAGCACGGAAGGAATCTGGTGGAGCAGGAAGCCCTTCAATAGCGTTGGCAACTTCCAATGCTTTGTCGATATAATTTTGAGGTGCACCATGAAAGGCACCGGTGTCTCCATTATTTCCTGCATGGATATAGGAAACGACCAGATGACCAATGACATAAGAATTGCCATCGGACCATCCTTGGAAATATTGATCTTTTATTATCTTTTCATAACCGTATCCACCATTGACATAGTAGAGTGCTTTTCTAAGCGGGGAGTCTTTTCCTAAAAGATTATAAGGATATTGTCCAGAAGCAGGTGTTTTCTTTAATGGTTCAACGCAATAAGCCGTGTTATTGCCATCAAAGCTCATGCGGGAAGTATAATAGTCCCCGTATGGGATTTCGGTTCCTGCCGTATAATCAATGGTTCCATCTGCAGCATAAGCAGTCTGGGTATTGAAAAAGAGTGTGCTAAGAAGCATCGTGACACAAAGTAAAAGGGCTGTTAGCCGGATATGAGGTTGTTTTGCTGGTTTTAACATAAATTTCCTCCTTTGTTGAAAAGAAAAAGCAGCCACATTTGGGCTGCAGGTAACATTAACCGACTTTTTTATCCTGGCGTTTTAAGATTTCCAGGAGTTCCTGCCGGTCTGTGGTAATTAATTCTTTTTCCAGACTGGAAGCTTTAAATTCCACAGTGATATTATTGTTGTTTGTTGAAATCAGCCCGTTCCCACGTTGAAAATGGGTGATATTCATAACTTCGGTTTCGGAAAGACGAAGAATGGTTTTTACACGTTGTGCCTCCTCATCTTCCATGTTAAGTATAATTTTGGTTTTGCAGTTGTTGATAATGCCTTTTCCATATTTCCCATCATCCAGAGCAAAAAAGTCATTGAGGTCCTGGGTTGCAAAAATACCTGCACCAGAGTATGCCCGGATAATCTTGGCAATCTCCAAAACAAATTCAGCGGCCAGACGGTTGCTGGAAGCACCGATGAGCTGCCATACTTCATCTACGAAAATAGCTTTTTCTTCGGTACGGTTTTCTTTGGCTTTATCCCATACATAGTCCAGAGCAACAAACATCCCCACCGTTAAGAGATCACTGGAGCCGGTCAGCTCTGAGATGTCCAAAACGGTATATTTATTGGTCAGGTCTACATTGGTCTGCTGGTTAAAAGAGGAAGCAGAGCCATGGACAAGACGGTTCAGGATATGAGCCAGCCGTTTGGTATCTTCGGTTTCCATCAAAACATCATATACATCGCCAAGAATTGGCATCGTTTTATAACGATCCGGATGTTTGGGATCAATGAGGGATTCATTTTTATGGGTGATTCCCTTTCTTGCATAGGTTTTAATCAGTGCTTCGTCCAGAAGCTGTTTTTCCTCATGGCTCATATCGGGAATGAGCAGGGAAAAGAAAACATGCAGACGCTGGATTTTACTGGCTAAGGCAGATGCGTCTAAAGTTGGACCGTCCAACAGCTCATTGACAGAGTTATCTACTTTTCGGATTTCCATGACATTGATGCAGTTTTGGCTGGCAGGAGAAATCTGGATAAAGGTTCCCCCCACATTGCGGGCAGCACGATAAAATTCATGACCTTTTAACGGTGCGATGATAAATACCTGGATTCCTTTGCGCCGCATACGAAGTGCCATAGTTTGCATGGTAAAGGTTTTTCCCGATCCGGAAGTGCCAAGAATCGCAATATTGGAGTTCTTGTATTGTTTGGAGTCAAAAATATCAGCAATGACTAAAGAATTGTTATGCTTATTTACTCCAAATAGGATGCCGTTGTCATCGCAAATGCTGTAGCTGACGAAAGGATAGCAACTGGCGGCTCCGGTGGTTAAGACATTTCGTTTTGATAGTTCATAGAGCTTCTTATCCAGGTTTACAAGAGGAAGGGAAGATAAAAATCCCTGTTCTTGCAGGAAGTAACAAGACCGGAGATCCATATCCTGTGATATGAGAAGTTTTTTCATCTCCTGAATCCGCCATTGCAGTTCTTCCAGATTACCTGCCGTAATCGTAATCAAAAGATTCATGTAATAGAAGTCTTCATTATTGGCAAGTCCTTGTTTGAGGAAATAGCCGGAGCGGATGGCAGAGTCCAGATCATCAAAATCCGCATTGGTATCGGAGGCATCTTTAATCTTTGAACGGTTGATACGGATTTGCTGTCCAAGACGTTGCTGGATCTTATCTTTGGGCTGTTTATGAAGAAAAAAGTCAATGTCAATTCCTTCACCAGCATTGATAAGCAGGGACAGCCAGCCCGGCATTACTTTTGCTTTGTAGCCATCGCACGGCACCAGCAGGTAAGAATGGTAGATACCATTTACCAACACATAGTTACTATGCTTAAAATCCAAAGACTCTGGCGCAATGAATTCATTGATATGGATGTTATCCACTTCCTGTTCACGGCCAGATTCCATATAGCGGGTGAGTACCTGGTTGATGCGTTTTGGCAAAGGTGTTTCGGTACATTTGGTACGGTTCAGTAAAGTATAGAGTACATCGGTTGTAAACTCATCTTCATTGTCATGAACCAGCACATCATTGCCGCATTGATATAGAAAGGTCTTAGCGGTTTGTGCTGCAGTTTCTAATGCTGCCAGGATTTCCTTTTCTTCCACCTTCCGATTCACGTTGAAGGGTTCGTATTCAAAGATAAGGAAAAAGCGTCTGGAAACCGCTTCTCTGGAGCTTAACTGCCGGACAAATTGGATATAGTCTTTTTGTAACTGCCGGCAGTTGGGATCCGACTCCCGTTCCATTTCCAAACGGGACTGTTCCAGATGTTTGTTGATATCCGCTTTTTTGGAGATCATCTTAATCTGCAGTTTCACAGGGCTGATTTTTAAGTAGGAGATAAAGCTGAAGATAATCCCCTGTTGTTCCCTGGCACTGCGTAAGAGGAAATTGATCGGTTCAATCTCCAGGATTTTTACATAGCGATGGTCTGTCGTGTAGATAACACCATTGGCAATCTTATCAATAGGAAGATAATCTTCTAAGGTGATTTCTTTTCGCTTTTTCTTTTTGCTTTTCCCGGAAGCAGAAGGCTGGTTGGAAGCTTTATTCGCAGTTCTCTCTTTTTTTCGTTCATCCAAAAGTTGCTGCTTTATCTGTTGGTTTTCTAGTTTTGCCTGCCTTTTCGCACTTTTACGTGCAGCGGATTGTTCTTTTTTTAATTGTCGGGACTCAAATTTAAGAATCCGGATGTCTTCACGAGCCTGTTTGCGTATTCCACGTTTTGTAGAAGTATCAAACTGCCGGCGTTCTTTTTTTTTAATCGTAGCGGATTTTTTTGTATCTTCTTTAGAAGACATCTGTGAGCAGTTATCTTCAGAAGAAGCTTCTGCCGGTTGCTTTGAATGCCGTTTGCGTTTCTTGGTTTTTGGTTCTTTGTTACGGGGCTTTTTTATCCGGTACTTTTTTTTCGGCTCCGGATGTACATCCATACGGTAAATAACCCGGCGGTTTTTCAGAAAACGCAGAGCGTTCATTAAAAACGCAGTAATGCTTTCCCCACCGATTCCAATTAAAGAAATCATAGCTGCAGGCAGAGCAGTCATACAGAGAAGAATAATCCTGACAGTCAATGTCAGAGGCAGATTGATAATAGGAATGGTGATCAGGATTGCCAGGATACCGCCTTCGATGGCATTACGGATTTTAAACATTCCACCCATAAAGGTCCCTTTTTCTATAAAATTGCGTGGGATGAAGACCGGATGTTGTTCTTCAGTATTGTTCATGGCTGCACCTCCTTTGGTTCTTCCGTGGAAGGAGTTTCAGGAACCTCTGTGACAGGGGCAGTTTTTTCTACATTCATTGAGGTATCGTCATAACCGCCTTCTTGCAACTGTTCCACTTCCTCTGTTGTGATCGAAGGAAGTTGGTCATCTGTTGGACGTTCATAGATGACTTCTTTTCCGGAATCAGGGGTACGTTCTTCACCGAAAAAAAATCTTCCAGTAGAAGAAGTGTAGTACACAGGAAGAACAGACTTATCCGGAAGCTGGAACGAAAAATTAATATTAGAAGCATTGGGATAGGTAGTAGCATCAGCAAGGAAACGGATGGAAGTTAGAGACATCTGTTTTACGTTTGTAAGATATGAGGTCAGTTCTTCCTGAAAAAGTTTCACCTGCTCCTTGGAGAAAAAGTCTTCCAGAGCTTCAAAATCCTGAAAGGTTATGGATTCGTTATTTTCTGCTTGTTCTGTCTCAGCATGTTCACTATCATCGTGCTGAGTATTTTCGGTCTCGGATTTTTTGTTTCCTTTTTGGGATTTCCAGATGGAGGGAAGAAGAAATCCGATAATAATCAAAAAGGCCATCATAAAGATAGCCAGAATTGCTTTTTTTCTGTTCATAAGTGTCTCCTTTACTTTTTAGCGAAGATCCAATAGGCATTTGCAGTTGCATGTACTTCCGTCATCATATCGAATTCTCGGTTGATGTAGTTTTTGGAGGAGCTGTCATTGGGATCATTGACTAATACTTTACCTCCAGCCGTTACACCACGAAGGACAATAAAATGTCCGCCACTGGTAAAAAGCCCGGCTCTTTGGGAACTGATGACCGGACGACCTTCAGATAAAGCTTGAAGCACCTGGTTGGGATCACTGGTCTGTGTGACAGACCCACACCCAAAATGATCAGATGCTGCTTGAAAATAAGACCAGTAAGTGCCGACTCCTGGTTTGTAATAGGAATTTCCGCACCAGGATATTGCATCAATAGGTGTAATGGTAGTGCCTGTAAGATAACTGGCAATCATGGCAAAACTGGTAGGTCCACAACCGCTGGATGCAATCGAACCGTCACCATAGGGGATATTTCCATAGTCTGTCTGGAGATAGTGTGGAATCTGCATGCCGTTTGCGGGATAGCTGCCGCCACTGGCAGTAATTTGGTAATACCGAAGGACGTGATCCACATATTCTTTATCACCATATCGGTCATAGGGCCAACTTGGTCTTGCACACATCATGTCAGAGTAGGCAATCGCATTTTCTTTGGTATAGCCACCGTCACGCTCCATTGCCCAGTCAATATACGCAGAACCGTAGTTGTAACCCTGAAGTGCCAGTTTAATCCGGTCTAAGTCAGTAGGCCCGGTACAGCCGGCTTTATCAAGGGCATATTTTAATTCCTGTACCCCACATTCAATGGAGTATTCCGGATCCGTAATCCCATTTGGCACATGGGGATAGCGGGTATTAAATCCACCTTCTGCCGCCTGCATAACATCCAGCCCTCGTCCGCCAGATTCCTGCATCATGACTGCCAGAATTAAATCCACATAATCACTCATGCCATATTTCGCAGCAGCTCTTTCTACAGCAGGGCGGTAGGACAATACCTCATCGCTAAGATTGATAGCAGCCACGATGCCGGAAGAAGCAGTTCCAAAGAAAGCAGTCAGGTTCTCAGCATAGTTTTTGGCAAGTTCTTTCTGCTTGTCTGTAAGATGGAATACATGTTCTGCAAAATAGGAATCTCCGGCATAAACAACGGTATAAGTGTGTTTCGTAAAAGTAACCGTCTGTGTTTGTGCCTGTCCTTGCTCTGTCCCAGCTTCTCCTTCCGCACCGCCATCAACGGTAACTTCCATGGTAACTGTCTCGGCTGCTACATCATAAGAAAAAAGTCCTTCTTTGTTTTCACGGATGAGTTTCTTTAATTGGTTTAGGTTGATATTTTTATAATCATCCTGGCTGGCACAAAATTGTGAAATCAGCAGATTGGCATTGACGGAGATGCTGTATGTATAGGGATCATTGATGGTGGCAGTATCTCCTTGTGGAAGGCGGGAAATTGCTGCCTGGATTTCTGCCAGAATGTCTTCATGGCTTTCTTCTAATACTTCAACAATGGCTTCACGGGAAGCACGGATGTTTTCACTGATCATAGAGTTGCTGTTCAGCACATCGCTTTGTTCGGTCAGACTTCCAAAGATCAGACCAGGGAGCATCACAATAAATAAAACCGGAAGCAGCAGTATGGCAAGAATAACAAGGAGAATTTTAGTGAGCTGATTCCGGTTGGCTATGACTGCTCCAATCGCTGCTGTAAAAGGCCCGCCAAGGGCTGCACCATATCCTGCTTTGGAAAAAGTGGCTGCTGTTTTTAAGGACTTTAGGTGAGAAACGGTACTGGAGCCTACATCCATTGCTTCGTCAAGTCCAGAGCGTTCTGTATCCGCCATTAAATCCGATCCTTTCTTGGAGGAGTAGGAGGAAGCTTTTGGACAATGGATTCGTTGTAGGCTATTTTTCCATCGCCAGCATCATAAGGAATTTTGGATACTGTATTTTCGGCATACTGCTTGTACCAGGTAGCTCCGTCTACAGATTGCACAGTTTCGTAGGTTCCTTGGGTAGGAGCTGTATATTGATCGACATGGTACATAGCAAATTCCCGGCTGTCTCCATTGGAACCGGACTCAACGCCTGTTATCCTGCCGCCGCCAATCTCAACGTTGGTATAGGAATGATCTGTTTTATCTTCATTTTGAATTCCCATGTAAGATTGGAATGCAGAAACAGCTCCCTCACCCTTGATCGAGCCAACTTGTCCATAATTTCCCTGAGCAATATTGCTGATAACGTTATTGGCAAAATCTCCGCCTTTTTCAAGGGAAGACTGATAGAGCGCATTTCCGATGCTTGGTCCTTCCGTATATCCGGTGGCTGCATTGACTGCGGAACGTTCTGTCTGCCTTCCAACAGCTCCGGCCAATCCTCCGGAAAGGAAAGAACTTTGTACTGCAGCACTTCCGGGAGAGGAAGAATGGGAACTGCTATGACCTCCACCGCCATGCCATCGAAAGGAACTTGCAAGTCCCCTTCCAGCAATTAAAAGTTCTGCCATCATATTTCCACCAGTATTTCCAACATTGACTCCCAGACTTGCCATAAAGCTGTCAATTTTTTGAGAAACCTTCAAAAAAGCAATGGCACACAAAAACCAGATAAAAACATTGCCGGTTACTGTTTCTTTTCCCTGTGCATCCACAGCTTGCTGCACCTCTGCTTCTGTAAGTTCTGCGGCAAAGACCGGCATGGAAGTTACAAGAATCAGACAAGAAATCAATAGCAGGCTGCAGAGCAGTGTTTTCTTATGTTTCATAATCTCCTCCTTCCTAGAGTGATAAAGGGTTTGCAAGGAATGTTCCGACCATGGAGGTAAACAGCCGTAAACACCAGGCGTTCATTAAAAGCAAAAAGAATTGTCCGCCAAGCATACGGCACCAGCTCTTAAAAATATTTCCAGTAGCCTGGGAAGCCCCCGTGGAAAACGCAACAGGTGCCGTGTAGACCAGAACTCCAAGCAGTATGTAACGTTCTGCAGCTTCAAAAAGCAGCTTGATGTAATTCCAGGCAAGGATCAGCACCAGTATGAGTGCAACAATGGCGACAGCACCGTTGGCACATACCCCCAGGATGACTGTGATTACAGAATTAAACTTGGCAAATTCCAGTGGTGGAAGATCTTCAGTCAGAATCCAACTATACGGGGTTCCTGCAATATTCAATAGAAGATCCACGATGTCCTTGGCATAGAATGTCAGGAAAAGGAACATAAAAGTCCGCAGTGATAATTTAATTGGATCTTCAGCGTCAATCCCTGTCCCCATAAAATAATTCTTAAAAAGCTGCCAAACCCAGTTTAATAGAATGAGTCCGATAGCTAGTGCCAGAAAAATCTGGTACATTGTTTCCGCTGCTGGAAAATACCGGAGAAAAGTATCCATGGAACATCCCAGTGCGCCCAGAACAGAAGTAGTGATTAAATCCAGAATGTTCATGACCTGTTCGGCAATCCATTCTACAATCCCGTCAAGTATTCCCATGACAGAGACACCTCCTTATCTGCATTATCCATTCCACTGCCCGCCGGCAAAGAATGGGGTGATGTAAGCCATGATAAATCCCAGACCATTGAGAATAGCCCATGTAATGACGATTCGTTTGAGCCATGCCCTGGATTCATCCACGGTCTTTCCGGATTTGGAAAAATTCATTAAAAGCAGAGCAACCGATGCAGTTACAACTGCCGCAATGGTGGAAATCAGGATGATCTGGTTGTATACGTCTTTCATGATTTCTGAAGCTTTGTCCCAGATGGTAGCAGCCATAACTGGTTGCACATTACAGGCAATCAGAGTGAAAACAAGGAAGGCAGTATAGAGATATTTGCCATAGTTCCGATGATGCTTCATGCCCGGTGTGGCTTCTTTGTGTACATGATTTTTCAAGTAAATGAACCTCCTTCATAAAAAGAGGGCAAAGTGAGATCTTTCACTTTGCCCTGGCTTATAGTTTTCCTGCCTCATAGAAGCTTTAGTCCGGTCAATACGGAGGAACGCTTATTCTATATTTAGTTGTAATACTCCTTTCCATGCACTAAAAAACGCAGCTTGCACCAGAGAAGAGGCATTCCCTGGAAAGCTGCGGTTTCGCTACATATAATTTTGACAATATCATGTTAACATGGGTAGATTTCACTGTAAATCGCAGAAGTGTGCCAAGTTGTGAAAGTTTTATGACTAATATTGTAATTGAATGATATAAAAAAGACAAATAAAAAAAGGTGATGAAAGATAAAAAATATGTAATTCACAAAGGATTTTTATTTAATACCTTAGAGTGGCACCAAGTAAAGTGTTTTGGAAAAACTATCTGATTTTAGTAATACGAAGAATAGTTTATCTAAATAGGGAAAAAAAAGTGCATTTTAAACATAAAATATATATTTTTTGTTTAAAAGTGATAAAATTTAGAAAACCAATAGTTAGTCCAGAAGATAATGGAGAAAAAATATGATATGCGAAAAACTAAATGAGTATCAAGAAAAAATTGAAAAACTAAAAGGGGAATGCTCTTTTGGAAGATTAGGTAAAACTTTTAAAACAGAAAAAAATTATTATTTTTATGACACGGGAACTGGGAAAGTGGCAATTATTCAAAAAGATATGTATATTGTTTTGAATTTGTTGTTTAAGAACAAAAAACTTACTGATGTAATTGATAGTCCTTTTTCAGAAGAAAAATTGTGCGATATAATGGAAGAAATCTTCTATTATATTAAAAAGGAAAACATTTTAATGGCAAAGACACCAGAAACATTTATTAATAATGCTACAGTCAATATCGAACAGATGTTACAAGATTCTGTTTCAAGCATAACGTTAGAAGTGACAGAAAAGTGCAATTTGAGATGTAAATATTGTATTTATCATCCATCTCATCCGAATTTTAGAGAATTTGGAAAAAGAGATATGAATTTAGATACAGCAAAAAAAGCAGTTGATTTTTTGAAGGAACATTCAAGTAATGAAAAATCTATACGTATAGGATTTTATGGAGGAGAACCATTAATTAAATACGATTTAATAAAATCTGTAATTCTATATTCTAAAGAGATATTTGAGGGAAAAGAACTTATTTTTTCCTTAACAAGCAATGGTTGCCTTTTAAATCAAGAAATGGCGGATTTTTTTGTGGCACATGATGTTAATATAGTATTTAGTTTAGATGGTCCACAAGATATTCACGATGAAAATAGAGTATTAGTGGATGGAACTGGTAGTTTTAAAAAGACTATACAGGGAATAGAAATATTTTCAAAAACCTATAAGGAAGCTGGGAAAATACCTAATATAGGTATTAATATAGTTACTTCTCCACCAGATTATGGGAAAAAATATACGCGCATTCAGGAGTTTTTAGAATCGTGTGATTGGTTTGGAGAACATGTTGCAGTTACTTGCTCTACAGTTGATTATGGAGTTGTTGAAGAAGAATATAGACTTCCCCAATCAGATGAAGAGGAAAAGCGCAAAATGCAAGTATATGATCCATTAGATAGATGGAGTAAAGAGTGTACATTAGAAGGTAAAAAATTATTTTCTGAGCCGACGTTTGTACAGGGACTTTTAAGAATACATAGAAGAACTTTGACAAAAGAACCTGTGAAAGATTATTGGATGAATGGTTGTTGTGTGCCAGGAAGTAGAAAGGCATTCATTACAATAGATGGGAATATCCTTCCCTGTGAGCGTGTCGGAACCATACCATTTATTGGGAATATTTGGGAAGGATTCAATGTTGAAAAGATTCGCAAAAACTATATTGAAGATTATATAAATAGTTCTATACCTAAATGTCGTGAATGTTGGGCGGTTAATTTGTGTAGTCTGTGTTATATGAATATGTATGATAAAGAAAAAATCCATCCGAGTTATAGAAATATAGAGTGTATTCAAGAAAGGATGCATATTGAGAATGATCTTATGAGATATCATACTATACTTGAAACTAATCCAGATTATTTGGATATGTTAGATAGTATGAATCTTGTATAGATAATTAATTACAAGGAGGTGATAATATGAAATTTGTAGGAAGAACACCATCAAGTGCAGTTCAACCTAGAGCATGTATGTGTAATAATGATGGCACATTCTTGACAGGAAGATCAGATAATGATACATGTGCGAATTGTGGTTGTATGTGCGGTATCATTTTATCAAATGGTAACTTAACGACTGCGAGACAAGCTGACAGAAGAAGTTGACAGTGTCAGACATAAAAGGCTATTATAAAATATTGTGTTCTATATATGAATATAGGTATTTTGTAATAGCCTATTTTATTATATTAATTTAGGAAAGAAAAGTACTATGAAAATAATAAAAACGTTAGTGTTTTCATTAAAAACTTTATTTAAAATAGATAGTTTTGATATGGGATTAGTAATTTTTTTTACGATATTATCAGGAATTACGCCCATTATTACAATTCAAATGACTAGTCATATATTTAACGTACTACAAACAGAAGAAAAGAGCGTAGATGATTTAATCTTTCTAGTTGGCGGATATATTGCGATTATGCTTTTCATAACAAGTATTTCAAATATATGCGGATATTTTAGTGGTAAATTAAGGATTAAAATTGGTTATGCTATGACAGAACAGTTAATGAATATATCTGGACAGCTAACGTTGGAACAATTAGAAGATTCAGAAATATATGAAAAAATAACACGCATAGAAGATGAGATAAAAACAAAACCTGTTGAGGTTCTTGAGTCCATATTACAGATAGGAGCTTCGATCATTATTTTATGTAGTGCTATATCTGTGCTATTAATATGGAAATTGTCCATAGCAATCTTTATATTAATATATAGTCTAGTACAGATATATTTTTACTTAAAAATTGCTCATAAAGAATTTCAGATGATGTATGAGAGAAGCGAGAAGGAGAGAAAAATTTGGTATTATACTTTTTTATTGACACACGATACAGGTTTTAAAGAAATAAAGGTGTTAAATTTAAAAAACTATTTTTTGGAGAAATATAGACGGTTAACTAATAGTTTTATAAAAGATGAAGTACATCTTAGTAAAAAGCGACTTAACTTAAATATGTTATTAATGATAATTCAGGAGATATTTAGTGGCTTGGTAATGTTTAGTGCTATAAAAGAAGCATACCAAGGGAATATTTTGATTGGTACAGCATTTGCCATTATTTCTACATTAAGTATGACTTATTCTACAACACGAAGTATTTCAGATAATTTATATAGTCTATATAATTCATCATTGTATATGGAACAATGGGAGGAATTTTTAAAACTTAGTGATAGAGAAGAGAAAATAGAGTACAAAAAAACCAATATCCCTCATATATACGAAATTTCTTTTTCAAATGTTTCTTACTATTATGGAGATGAGAGTGGGTTTAAATTACATGATATTAATTTCGAATTAAAACAAGGACAAAGAGTGGCTATTGTTGGCAAAAATGGTTCTGGAAAATCTACAATACTAAAATTAATAGTAGGTTTGTATAAACCACAAGCAGGAAAAATTAAAATTAATAGTTATGATTCGGATATCATAGACATGGAGAGATATCAGAGGAAGATATCGGTTTTATTTCAAGATTTTCTAAAATATGAATCTACTATACTCGAAAATATAATTATAAGTGATATTGAAAAAGATAAAGATATAGAAAGAGTATATCGTTCTATAAAAGAAGCAAATTTTGGATTGCATAATATAAAAGATAATTTATTGGATGTCCAACTAGGCAATTGGTTTTCAAATGGGCAACAGTTATCTGGCGGTGAATGGCAAAAGATAGCATTAGCTAGAACATATTATAAACAAGCAGACATGATTGTACTTGATGAGCCTAGTGCTGCATTGGATAGTTCAGCAGAAAATAAAATATTCCAGACTTTTTTTGATATTACAAGAGAAAAGATAGGCGTATATATAACACATAGAGTATCTATTGCTAAAAAAGCGGATTTGATAATTGTATTAGATTCAGGAAAGATTGAAAGTATTGGAACACATGATGAGTTGTTGTTGAAAAGTAGTATATATAGAAATTTATATGAGTTTGAAAAGGAGAGGTAAGTTTTAAATGTTATTTTATAGAAATGTAGTTATAAAGTGAAAGGAGAAGATAAAATGCAATTAGGACTTTTAGAATCAATTATAGGTTTATTAGCTATAGATAAGTGGCTTATTGTAGCAGGAATATTAATAATTGGAATAACCGTATACGGTTTCTACAAATTTAATATCAGATCGAAAGCTTTAAGAATAGGAATCTACATTATTTACTATTATTATTTATGTATTATATTAAATAATATACTTGGAATGCCAAGTATTAAAGAAATTTTACGCCTAAAGTCATTAGGTGAGCACATATTTAATCCCAATGTTAACTTGGTTCCGCTTGCAGATGGAGCTAATTTAGCATTTATTTTAAATATTTTTTGCTTTATACCATTGGGGCTTTTGACACCATTTCTGAGTGATGTATTTAAAAAAGGAAAGAATATATTGTTGCTAGGATTTTTGTTCTCACTAACAATCGAGATTAGTCAAATGTTTACTCTTTATAGAGTTTCAGATATTGATGATTTAATTACTAATGTAATCGGCACTATGCTTGGATTTTTGGGATATAACTTTATTAGTAAATTACGTACTAAAGAGGTGACAAATGTTGTTTGTGAGAATACAGCATTTATATCCTATTTACCAATATTTTATATAGTATTTGTAGTTATAGTTACATTTGTTATGGTGTGATAGTAATTAAGTAGAATCGTAAAATTAACCGAATCTATGATATGAACACTATATATGAATATGAGAAAATTTAGACGGAAAAAGCTATTTTGTACCACATATATGTATTGTTGTTACAGAAGAAATATATTTAGGCTAAAACAAATATTGGATAAAATGGGGTTATTATGAACAAAAGATTATTTACCTCAGAGTCAGTAATAGAGGGACATCTGGATAAGATGTGTGATGCGATTTCAGATGCCATCTTAGAAGCGTTGATGGAGAAGAATCCCATGAGTTGTGTCGCTTGCGAAACGGCAGTAACTACTGGTTTGGTTATGGGAGATTAACACAAAGGTATATGTAGACATTCCCAAAATTGTGAGAGACACAATTACCCGTTTGGTAGAGATTATGCACGAGCATTTTGACCTGAGATCTGCAGGAATTATCAAAATGTTGGATTTACGTTGGCCGATCTATAAGCAGACAGCGGCCTACAGACACTTTGCAAATTCTGCTCGAACGGTACGCCTATTCTGAAATTGGCGGTACATTCATTCT
>OIZR01000381.1_pt1 | contig 35589 bp, 33 predicted proteins | sample 1588591 | NCBI WGS metagenome assembly OIZR01 (sample SAMN03283249) | human gut metagenome | biome: human-associated habitat; material: feces | host: Homo sapiens | place: USA | collected 2013 | reverse complement strand
CATAATCTTTTACAACAATAAATTCTTATAATTTTCTAAAGTTTTTACCAAATTTACCATTATTTTCGTAAAAATAATTTTTTATTGATCTAATAAAAAAAGAAGAGACCTGCCAGCGGCCTCCTCTTTCTTACCGTTCGTTATTTCAATCGACATTCTGCCCGCCACTGCCGCTAAGTTTGTTTTTGCGATCCATCTTCCACCTATAGAGGCTGGGAGAATTTACGTTGATCTTGTTAAATAAATCACACATCCCAGAATTTCTTTTCAAAGTCCTCCAGAAGCAACGGTTTTGATATGTAATATCCCTGAATGCAGTCGGCCTCCAGGGAACAGACCGTGTCCAGCTCATTCTTCCGTTCCACGCCTTCCACGCATACGGAAATTCCCACTCTGTGACAGAGCTGGATGACCGAACCGATAAATGACCGGTTAAATTCATTCTCTTCATCTCCGATAGCGGTGATAAACAGGCGGTCGATCTTCACGATATCAGCCGGTGACTGGGACAGCATGCCCAGAGAAGAGTATCCGGTTCCGAAATCGTCCATGGCAATCTGTATATTCAAATTCCGCAGAAGCTTAAAGGCTTCTTTTAACGCCTCCATATCCGTGACGAAACAGCTCTCCGTCAGTTCCAGCACGATATGGGCGGGCGGAAGATCGTATTGATTCAGAATCTGTCTCACGAAATCGATAAACGACTCGTCGAGCATCTGCAGATAGGAAATATTTACATTCATAATAAAATCAGGCTGATAGCGGAGCCACTTTTTGCAGGTTCGCACCGCCTCCTCCAGAACCCATTTTCCGACCGGCACAATCAGGCCGCAGGCTTCCAGAAGCGGTATAAATTCAACCGGCGAAACCACGCCGTAAGACTCGCAGGACCACCGAAGCAATGCCTCGGCGCCAGAGACCCGCAGCGTCTCCGAATGCACAAACGGCTGATAGACGAGGTGAAACGATTTCATCCCGTTCATCACACTGAGCTGAAGACGGCTGGAAAGCTCCAGCGCGCGCCTTCTGGTGTGCATCATATCCTGAGAAAAGAACGTGACCGTATTCTTACCATTCTGTTTGGACACCTCGAGAGCACTTAACGCGCAGGTCAAAAGCTCCTGATAGCCGCTGCCGTCTTTTCCCATTATGGCTACGCCGACGGACACCGTAAGAAAATACGAACTGTCATCGATCTTATGGGGCCTGTTGCAGTATGCATGTATCTTCTGATACAACGCCCGCAGTTCCTCTTCCCCCGCGCCGGGATAAACGATGGCGAACTCATCGCCGTCAAAGCGGTACATAGCCGCCTCGGAGGGCAGAAGCTGCTGAACGCTCTGCGCAAACTGGCGCAGCACAGCGTCGCCAAAGATGTGGCTGTTTAAATCATTGATTCTCACGAAGTCGTCCAGTCCCAAGAGCAGGATACCGCCTTCTGCGTTTTCCTCATTTTCAAATATCCGGCCGACTTCCTTCTCACACTCCCGGTTGGTAAACAGCCCTGTCGTATAGTCAATCTTGCCTTTGCTGCCGAGATCTGTGACCACTCCGGCAAAAATAACAGGCTCGCCCTCATCATTTCTCTTCAGCACACCGCGGCAGCATACCCAGACATACTCTCCCTTTCGGTTAAGCACCTGGTATTCCACGTCGTGCACATCGGTCTCACCGTTCAGCATCGCCTCGATCGATCTGGAATACCGCTTAAAGTCTTTGGGGTTGATCAGATCCCCCCATACGGAAACGAGTCCCGGCACCAGTCTTCCTTCCAGCGCGAAATCTTTCTGCATATTCGGGGATACCAGTGCGACATCAGTCTTCATGTTAATAATATAAATATAATTATCCGTGCTTCTGACCAGAGCGCCGTAAAACATACCGGCATCTGCGCCAAACTCGGCAAAAAGTTCATCCTCTGAAGCCATTGTTTCCCCTTCTTCCTGTGTACGGTTTCCTTATATGATTTCTTTATGATTATACTGTTTGGTGTTTTCTATGATGTTCTCTATATGGTGTTTTCTATTATGATGTTTCTCTATTCATAATGTTTTCTGTGGAAATCTTCCTTCCTGCGTTCTTAAATACATTGTACTATATACAGATACAATACAGGCTGTTTTTACTTTTTCTGCGCTGCTATAATCAGCATCATCGGCCGCCTCATCTCATCCTTCATCCCCGGAATATCCATCATCTCTTCCGGCGGCTGCGGTTCGATAATATTCTTAAATGCAAATCCGTTGACCAGCAGTGTATTCAAATATGTGGTCAGTGTACGGTGGTATTTGGTCACGTGTTCGCCAAGGAATACTGCATCCCGCTCACCTTCATAATAGTAGCGGTCCACGGGGAAATGAAGAATTCTGCCCTCTTCATCATAGCACCAGTCCTGATCCCCGCGTGAGGTGAACACCGGGTGCTCCACAGAAAATACGAATGCTCCCTCCGGAGCCAGCCAGCTGCTTATCTTTCGAACAAGCGGCTCGAAGTCTCTGACGTAATGAAACGCCAGTGAACTGATCACAACGTCAAAGGATCCGGCTGGAAAATCCAGGTCCTCCATGGCACTGCAGCGGTATACAATCGCCTCATGATTGTTTTTCTGCTTCGCGGTAGCCAGCATTTTCTCGGAAATATCTGTTCCCAGGACGTATTGCGCTCCATTCTGAGCAGCATACAGACAGTGCCAGCCATAACCACAGCCCAGATCCAGGACCCGTTTCCCACTAAATTCAGGGAGAACTTTCTGTAACTCAGACCACTCACCGGCCCCTTTTAAGCCCTGCTTCGAGCGATCCATCTCGCTGTACTTCTTAAAAAATGACTCATCATCGTATTTATTTTCCTTCACAGTCCGGTTTCCTGCCTTTCTGCCATGCCTTCCTTTTTTGTCCCTGCATGTTTTACAGGGATCCGGGACAACCTATGGTTGTTCTATTTTACCATATTTGTAATAATTTTACTATCAAAAGATTTTTTTGCCTGGCTGTGATCTTCTTATAAGCCTCCGGTCACGTTACCTTTCTTTAAATAGAAGAAAATAAAAAGGAGGTGCCTGAAAAGCCAGTTTCAGACCTAAAATGCATCTGTTTCTGACTTCCGGGCCACTCTCATACATCTTTTAATCCCGATTATAGCAAGACAGCTTTGCGTCTTCGCCGAATTCTTATTATTAGAGTACTTCCCCTTCATTCGCAGTCTCCACCAGCAGTTCTTCTGCCGGCAATACCTCGGTGAATTCAGCGAAAAAGACCGCCTGGGGCCAGTTGAGTCCCGCCCGGACGTGTTTCCCCTTTTGCCTTGCGGCCTCCTCCATCAGAGTTAAGAGTTCTGTCACCGTGTCCCGTGTCAGATAACCGCCTCTCCAGTGGAAAATAAGCGGCTTTCCTTTTTTGACCGCCTGTGCGGCGCGTTTGGCCACATCCTCCGTCTTTGTGAAGGAAAGCTTCTTTTCCCTGTAATAAAAATGGTCTCCGTCGCCGCATGGCGGCGCCTGATAGAGCACCGGCTCGTGGTCCCGGAACAGCTGCTTATCCCCCAGGTTAAAGTAGTCGTAGCGGATGGTCTCTCCACGGCCCAGGCTGTTGTCAAAGGTGGCATCCAGATGGTAATACCGGCCGCCGATTTTCACGATATTCCAGGCGTGGCGGTATTTGATGCCCTTTTCCGGATTGGCTTCGGATATGGCTATCATGCACCAGATCCCCAGGGCGTCGCAGAGAATCTTCACCGTCTTGGCGATCCCCTCGCAGACGCCCACGCCCTGGCCCAGGGGGCCGATGATCTCATGGGAATACGGCTTCTTCAGCTTGTCGTAGCGGACGCTGGTACAGATAAAATCATGAATATACCGTTCCTTCTCCCACTCTGTCATGGATTCGGCCGGGCGAACCAGCTTGGCCGTTCTGGCGCTCATCGCCTTCTGATGTTCTTTCACCTTTCCCTTGTCAAATAAGTATTCCGGTATCATCTCCACGCTGCCGGAATTCTGGTAAAAACGGTAGTGGAATCCGGTACCGTAAAACAGTTCGGGGCAGTCCAGGCGGAGCTTGAAAAAGATATCCGCCAGTTCCTGGTTTTCCAGCCGTGGAACCGCAAAGGACGGAGCGAGCGCCGTCAGACCGGTTTTCATGGCGTGATATGCGCTCTGCTCTGTCTTGTTCATCTGGCTGTAATAGTATGGTTCCATGGTCTTTCGCTCTCCTGCCTAATCGTTATCGTCCTCTGCCTCTTCCATGAGGCGCATGCCCGCCGTGCTCGTCACGGGGAGCGAGAACGCTACGGCCCGTGCCTTGCTTGCCGGGCCGGCTTTTTCCATGATGTTTTTCATGACAAGGTTCTTCATGCCGCTCTTTACGACGATGAACACCATCTCCTTTTCCGCCACGAGGGAGACGCCGAGATACTTCTCTGCACGCTCTAAGCCCGTGCCTCTGGCGTGGATCACGGTTCCTCCGACTTCCTCCACCTCCCGGGCGGCGTCCATAACCATGTTGGTATATCCCTGGTTGGCAATCACAATCAGGAGTTCATATTTCGTGTCTTTCAATGAGCTTTCCTCCCCTTTTTCAAAATTCTGATTCTCCGTCAGAAACAGCAGGGGCTTCTTGCCGCCTATGCTGCTGAGCGGAATAATAAAGGCTATGCCCGTGCCGGGAACGTCAATTTTTAAATGCTTCTGTAGATCTGATTTTATTTCTTTCCATACGGAGCCCGTCACCACAGACAGCATGACAGCCTTCTCCGTCTCCTCCAGCCCTAAATAGTCCAGGGTATCGCTGACCGCGGTCCCGTTACCCACGGTTATAAAGGCGACATCTGCCCCGTGATGGCCGTACAGAGTATGAAACTTTTTTACCGCGGTTCTTTCCGTGATTGTAACCATTAAATACAGTTCGCTCATACTGCAGTCCTTTCTTTCGGAATCTTATCTGTGCTGCTTTATTGCAGCTATACTGCCATTTTATCCGTTTGCCCGGATTGTTTTGACCTCATGTCAGTGGGGGATATCTGCCCGCCACTGACACTAAGTTTGTTTTTGCGATTCATCTCCCACCTGCAGAGGCTGGAAGAATTCTCGTTGTTTTTATTAAAGTTCAATGATCGCATCATCGTCAAGCTGGTCGAAGTCCAGTGCCGGCTCTGAAAATGTCTGGTCTTTCGGTGTGGATCTCTGCTGCATCTGATAGATCATGCCCAGAATCTGTATGGTAATCAGCGGAGTCATGGCAACCATGGCGACCACGCCGAAGGCGTCAGTGACAATATTTCCGCCCACCGAGGTACAGGCTCCCTGCGCAAACGGCAGTAGAAATGTGGCGGTCATCGGGCCGGAGGCCACCCCGCCTGAGTCAAAGGCGATGGCCGTAAAGATCTTCGGCACAAAGAAGGAAAGTCCCAGCGCAATCGCATATCCCGGGATGATGAACCACAGGATGGAAATTCCCGTCAACACCCGCAGCATGGCGATTCCGATGGATACGGCCACGCCGACGGAAAGGCTGATACTCATCGCTCTGGCCGGAATGGCGCCGTCCGTAATCTCTTCCACCTGTTTGTTCAACACGTAAACAGCCGGTTCCGCCTTGACGATAAAGAACCCGATCAGCATGCCGATCAAAACAATAATCCAGTTGTAATCCAGGGAGGCGATCACCTGTCCAAGGTAATTACCGGCCGGCATAAAGCCCACATTGGCGCCTGTCAGAAACAGTACGAGGCCGATGTACGTATAGACGAGGCCAACAATGATTTTTCTTAAATTTCTCTTTGAAAGTTTGAGAACTGCGATCTGGAAAATACCGAAAAACAGGATTATGGGAAAAAGCGATACGGCAATTTCTCTAATATAGGTAGGAAGTCCGACGCGGAACAGCTCCCATAGTTCTACGGAATTGCTGATCTCCGGAAGGACCGGCGGAATGTAGGCGCTTTCATTGGGCCTGTAAATCATTCCGAGGATAAGTACTGCGAGAATCGGGCCAATGGAGCAGAGTGCCACCAGGCCAAAGCTGTCGTCCGACGCATGCCGGTCATTACGTATGGCAGAAATACCGATACCAAAAGCCATGATAAACGGAACCGTCATGGGGCCCGTCGTCACACCGCCGGAATCGAAGGCCACTGCCAAAAAGCTCTGCGGAACGAACAGTGTAAGAACAAATGCCAGAATGTAAAATACAATCAGCATGTGAGGCAGCGCAATGCTAAACAGCATACGCAGAAGTGCAATGACGAGAAATACACCGACGCCCAGCGCCACCGACAGGATCAGAGTCCGGTTTGGTATGGACGGCACCTGTTCCGCCAGCACCTGAAGATCCGGTTCCGAAATCGTGATGATGAATCCCAGTACGAATCCCAGTATAACGATGATGCTCAGTTTTTTACTCCTCGTAATGGCCGTACCCAGCCTTTCGCCCATGGGAGTCATACTGATCTCCGCCCCGAGCGTAAAGAACATGGTGCCTACGACAATCATGGCCGCGCCCATCAGAAAGCACAGTAAAATACTGGAGGAAATGGGAGCGATCGTAAAGCACAGAATCATAACGATTCCGATGATCGGGAGTACGGAATTAAGCGCTTCCGTCAGCTTCTCTCTCAATTTCAGCAGGGAATTTTTCAATAGAACAACCTCATTCCTTTCTGTAATAAATTTTGTGCTTCCAGTATAGCATAAAAATGCTCTGGCCGTAACCCCTTTAGGCCAGAGCATTTTTTCTATGCTTCCAGTTTTGCAGCAAAATCCGCCATCGCCTCTGAAATCTTAATCTGCTGCGGACATACGGCCTCACAGCTGCGGCAGCCGATACAGGCGGCGGGATGCTTATCCTTCGGGATCGCCATCAATGCCATCGGTGCAAGGAAACCGCCGCCGGTAAAGCAATGCTCGTTGTACAGATCCAGCAGTGACGGAATATCCAGCTGTTTTGGACAGTGACTCACACAGTAATGGCAGGCCGTACATGGCAGGGCAGTCTTCCCAAGCATCTCGCCCGCAATCGCCAGCACGGTGTCCATCTCGTCTTTCTGAAGCGGCTGATCCGTTTCAAAGGTGTGGATATTTTCCTGAAGCTGCTGAAAATCGGACATGCCGGAAAGGATCATCGTAACCCCCGGAACAGACTGTAAAAAGCGGAACGCCCACGCCGGTGCCTTCTCCTCCGGACGGAACGTTCTCAGTTTTTCCATTGTCTCCTCCGGCAGAGCAGCCAGCCTGCCGCCCCGCAGCGGCTCCATGACCCAGACAGGAATGCCGTAGCTGCGCAGCAGTTCCACTTTGGCCTCTGCGCCCTGGAAAGACCAGTCCAGATAATTGAGCTGAATCTGGCAGAACTCCATCTCGCTGCCGTATGCCTCCAGAAAACGCTTCATTACCTCGTAGCTGCCATGGGCCGAAAAGCCCAGGTGGCGAATTCGCCCTGCCTTCTTCTGTTTCATAAGATACGGATAAATTCCATATTTTTCGTCCAGATATGCGTCGATATTCATCTCACATACATTGTGAAACAGATAGAAATCGAAGTACTCTACCCCGCACTTCTTAAGCTGTTTTTCAAAAATCGCCTCCACCTGATCCATGTTGGAAAGGTCGTATCCCGGAAATTTCGTCGCCAGATAAAAACTTTCTCTTGGATACCTGCTGAGCACTCTGCCCATCACCTCCTCGGAATGACCGCCGTGATATCCCCAGGCAGTATCAAAGTAATTAATGCCTTTTTCCATCGCATATGCGACCATCTCCGCTGTGGCCGCCTCGTCAATGGCAGAGTCGTCTCCTGCCATGACGGGAAGGCGCATGGCCCCCATTCCAAGGGCTGACAGTTTTAAATCCTGAAAATCTCTGTAAATCATATGCCGTACTCTCCTTTTTTCTGCTGTTGTTCTTTTACCTTCGCTATTCGTGACCCACAATCCTGTGAGGCACGTAAGCTTCCTCCAACGCTCAGGAATGGATCTAATTTTCATTATACAAGCTGGAGTGGACTCCATGTCAAGAGGTTTATTCTACACCCATACCATAACCACGGATTTTCTTCTGTCTCAGCGAGTTCCTTTCCCAGATCATGGACTAACTGCTGCAAACAATTCAGCGAGAACATTAAAAAAGCAGCATCAAAAATTAAATTTTGACGCTGCTTTTCGAAAACACTGTTTTTACGCTTCCTCTGATCCCCACGCAAACTGGGAATTGTAAAGCTGGCTGTAGAAACCGTTCTGCGCCATCAGGCTCTCATGGTTCCCCATTTCCGCAATATCCCCATCCCTGAGAACGAGAATTAAATCTGCGTTTTTAATGGTGGACAGACGGTGGGCGATGACGAAACTGGTCCGGTCCTTCAGTACCTTGTTCATGGCACTCTGCAGCATTTTTTCCAGACGGGTATCTACCGAGGAGGTAGCCTCATCGAGAATCATGATCTGCGGATTCTTTAATATAGCCCTGGCAATCGTCAGGAGCTGCTTCTCTCCCTGGGAGATATTGCTTCCCTCCTCGTTGATCACCATGTTATAGCCCTGGGGCAGAGTACGGATAAAGTGATGGACATTGGCCATCTTGGCCGCATCGATTACCTCATCCTTTCTGGCCGACAGATTGCCGTATCGGATATTGTCAAAAATCGTTCCGGAGAACAGCCAGGTATCCTGCAGCACCATGCCGAACATAGACCGTAAGTCCTCCCGGTTCATATCGCGGATATCCACACCGTCAACGAGAATCCGTCCGCCGTTTACATCATAGAAGCGAAGCAGCAGATTGATAAGCGTGGTCTTTCCCGCTCCGGTTGGCCCTACGATGGCAACCATCTGACCGCTCTTAACCGTGACGTTAAAGTCCCGGATTACCGGTGTGTCCCCATAGGAAAAGCTGACATGCTCAAAGGTAACCTCGCCCTTTGCCGGTCCCGGAAGGAGTCCCGCCGGAGACTTTTCTGTCTCCTCCGGTTCATCGAGAATCTCAAAAATACGTTTCATGCCTGCAAATGCCGCCTGAATCTGGGCAGACAGCTGGGATACCTGGGTCAGCGGGTCGTTGACCTGCCAGATATAACGGATAAATGCCTGCAGGTTGCCCACCGACAGCGTGCCGGCCAGGATAGCAAAGCAGCCGATCACCGCAATAACGCCGATGCTTAAATACGTCGTCAGGGAAATGAGAGGGCTCATGAGTGATGAGAGAAACTGCGCCTTAAAAGCGTGTTTCTGCAGGCTGTCATTAACCGCCTCGAACTGTTCTCTGGACTGCTCCTGCTGTCCGAACAGCAGTATTTCATTGTAACCGGTATACAGCTCCGTAATCGCTCCGTTCATATCACCGAGGGAGTCCTGCTGAGCCTTAAACTGGCTCTGGCTGATCCGCACAATACCGCGGGTGATAAGGGCTCCCACCGGGATGATCAAAAAAGCGATGCAGGCCATCAGTTTGTTGATGGAAAACATCATCCACAGAGCCAGAATCAGGGTAAGGATTCCGCTGATCACCTGAGAAAAGCTCTGCTGGAGCGCATTGGATACCGCCTCCACGTCGTTGGTGACACGGCTCAGTACGTCGCCGAAGCTGTTGGTGTCAAAATACCGGACAGGCAGGCGGCGGATCTTGTTCTGAACCTCGTTCCGCAAATCGTGCATGGCGTTCTGAATCGAGTTGGTCAGGCAGAACGAGCCTACGATCTGGGAAACCGTCTTCGTAAGATAAATAGCCAGAAGCACCAGCAATATATTGCGAATCACTTCAAAATGAATGCGGGCGCCCTCTGCGCCGGAGGCCATATCCGCCAGGTCCGCGGCCAGCCTGCTGGTAATCATTCCTTCAATCCGCGGAGCAGCTGTAATCGCCCCAATACTGATAACAATCATAAAAACAGATACAAATAACTGTAAAGCATAAGGTGCCAGAAAGGGTTTCAGTTTTCCCAGCATCCTTCCGATTTCTTTGATTTTTTTACGCATGGGATAATTCCTCCTCACTTAACTGGGATAGTGCAATCTCACGGTAAATGCGGCAGTTCTCCAGCAGCTCCTTATGGGTTCCTGTCCCCACGATACTGCCCTCGTTCAATACGATGATCTGGTCGGCCTCCATGATGCTGGAAATACGCTGAGCCACCACCATGACGATGGCGTTACCCGTCTCCTTCTTAAGCATCCGGCGAAGCTTCGCATCCGTCTTAAAATCCAGGGCAGAAAAGGAATCGTCAAATACATAGACATCCGGCCTTCGAATCAGCGCCCTTGCGATGGACAAACGCTGGCGCTGGCCGCCGGAAACATTGGTTGCACTCTCCGTGATATGTTCCTCAAACCCGCCTTTTTCCATGATAAAATCGTACGCCTGCGCGGTCTTTGCCGCCTGGACCAGTTCCTCCATCGTAGCGTCCTTCTTACCGAAACGCAGATTATCCGCAATGGTTCCGGAAAACAGCATGGCTTTCTGGGGAATAAAACCGATGGCGCGCCGCAGGCTCTCCAAATCATACGTCCGGATATCCTTCCCGTTCATCAGAACACGGCCCGCACTGACATCGTAAGCCCTGGGAATCAGGTTAATCAGCGTACTCTTTCCTGACCCGGTACTTCCGATAAAGGCGATCGTCTCTCCCCTCTTCACCGAAAATGACACATCCTTAAGCACCGCTTCCTCTCCATCCGGATAAACGAAATCCACATGGTCAAAAATGATATCATCGATGTGGTCTAACGACTGCACATTGGTTTCAGGATTTTTAATCGACGGCTCTGCGTCAAATATTTTCTGGATACGTCCGGCGCTGACCGCTGCCTTCGGGTACATCATAAAGACCAGGCAGAACAGCATAATGGAGAACATCACATGGAATAAGTAGTCCATAAACGCCACCAGCTCACCGATCTGCAGAGTTCCCTCGCTGAGCATAATGCTGGCAATCCAGTAGATTACCATACCGGCTAAGTTCATAAGAAGGAAGAAGACCGGCTGAGTCACAGACATCAGCTTAAACAGTTTCTTCGAGTTCCCCATATAGCTTGAATTGGCGCCGTCGAAGCGCTTCTTCTCAAACTCATCGTTGGTAAATGCACGGATTACCCGGATACCGCTTAAGTTCTCCTTGGAAATCCGGTTGATGTCTTCCAGGGAGGACTGCTGGCTCTCACTGATCGGCTCCGAAATCCTTGCCACCAGAATCACTCCGCCTACAATCAGCGGAATCGTCGCCAGAATAACGACGGACAGGCTTAAAGAAGCCCGTAAAACCAGGAAGATGCTTCCGATCATCATCACCGGTGTCATGAGCGCGGTTCTCAGCAGAATATTCATAAACATCTGAATCTGAAACGCATCGTTGCCCGTCCTGGTAATCAGGGATGCGATGCCGAATTCGTGGAACTCACTGTGTGAGAATTCCTGAGTTTTCTTGAAAATATCATTTCGGATATCTCTGGTGACAGAGGTCGAAAGATAGGCACAGCAGTACCCCAGCAAAATCGTGCCTGCAACTCCGGCGAAAGAAATAGCGGCTATCAGAACCCCCATCTTCCATATGTAGGCCGGATCCCCGCGGTTTACTCCGTTATCGATCATCTGTGCCACGATTGTCGGAATACCCAGCTCCACAAGCGCAAAGCCCAGTACGGATACTACATTGAGCAAAAACATTTTCTTGTAGTTTTTTAAGTAGTGAATAATTAATTTCATATAAAACCCGTTTCCTCCTGATGAAAATATCTTAACGATTTACTCGCGTCCCCCTAGCATAAACTATAAGGTAACCCTATAGTCAAGTAAAATTTTAGCAGACAATAAAAATTGTGGTAAAATGTAATATCAGTTTTCGTACAGGGAAGCTATATCATGTATTCTTCGCTTCATTTCCGTGCGGATATGCAGCGGCTCCAGGCATTCGCATTTATCCCCAAAGCTGAGAAGAATATCGTAGTGGTACTCGTTCTCTATGAAAGGAAAACTGACAAGGTAATGATCATCACCGTCCGGCGAGAAATCTTCATAAGAGCAATAATCAAGCACCCGGTCCATCACCGATTGATGAATACGGATTTTGATTTTTGTCTGCATCGTTTCCAGCATTTCTGCAAAGTCTAAAACCGGTTTTTGATAATCCCGCGGTACAAAAGCCTTCTCCTGCATTTGCAGGTCTGCCATACGGGACAGTCTGAACAGACGGAAATCATGTCTTTTTTGGCAATACCCCTGTAAATACCAATGGCTGCTTTTCAATAAAAGCTGATACGGCTCGACTGTTCGTGCGGTTTTATTTCCATGGTGGGCTATATATTCAAACGAAAGCAGCCTGTTTTCCTGCAAAGCTGATTTGATAATTTCTAAATATGGCTGTATCCTGCTGTTGCCTGTCCACGGACTTAAATCGATACATATCTGATTTACCTTTAATTCGATCTCCTTCGCTCTGTCAGCCGGAATAAAGCTCCTGACTTTCGCAAGAGCGTGTACCAGTTCGTCTCCCCGCACGATGTTGGAAAGACTGGACAGCCCCATTAAGAGAGCGGAAAGATCGTCAGCAGAAAATACCTTTTTATCCATCTTGTATTCCTGCATGATTTCAAAGCCGCCGCCCACTCCCGGTATCGAACAAACAGGAATCCCCGCCATGTTGATCGCATCTATGTCGCGGTAAATCGTGCGGGGTGAAACTTCAAACAGATCGGCTAACTCCTGCGCGCCTATACGCTTTTTATCAAGGAGTATCATAATAATGCTTACAAGCCTGTCCACTTTCATCAGATCATCCGCCTTCCAAAATTTCTTTTTTCCATTATAGATTGTTGCCATACTGCCGTCAACAATTACAGGCTATAATAAAAAAGCAAACAAAATATACTACCTGTCAGGAGGAGACACCATGCAGAAGAAAGCCCTGGTCATAATCGATATTCAAAATGATATAACAAAGAATTACAAGGATGTGATTGGCAATATCAATCAGGCGATCGATTGGGCGGCCAATCATCAAATACATGTTATTTATATCAGACATGAAAATTTATCCGCAGGCACGAGGACATTTAAACCGGATACCTATGGATCTGAATTAGCTTCGGACTTGAAAATGGTATCAGACAATATTTTTACAAAATGCAAGGGGAATGCGTTAAGCTCTGAAGAATTTACAGATTATATCAGAAAGAATGAACTATGTGATTTCTACATTGCAGGAGCAGATGCTGCTGCCTGTGTCAAATCGACCTGCTACAACCTGCGCAAGGCAGACTATGGCGTAAGTGTGCTGTCAGACTGCATTACCAGTTATGACAAAAGAAAGATTGATGAGATGCTGCTTTATTATGAAAGCAAGGGGTGTAACATTATTTGTCTGAATGATCTGTTAAGTTAAACGCCTTCCATATTAACAGTATAGCGCGGCGGACATTGTATCATCCGCCGCGCAGCAAACCGCTCTTTTAAATTTTCTCTTATAAGTCCTTAGTCATTTGCTTTTCCATCATTTCATAGACCAGTATGGCGTTGTCCTCAACCTCTCTTTTCCCATGCCTCACGGTCTTGTATCCCCTGCTTTCGTAAAAGTGGGCCGCGGGAAGGGACGCATCCAGACATATGGAGGGATATTCCCGTGCAATTTCGCGTTCCAGGTTCTCCATGATATGCCTGCCATACCCCTGTCCCTGAAATTCCGGGCTTTGAAATATTCCATGCAATCCGCTCCCCTTTATTTCGAATCTCTCAGCATGACATCATGTGCCCCGCCCTCGACAATACTGGTCGATGAAACCAGCGTAATTTTTGCTCTGCTCTGCAGCTCCGGAATGGTAAGCGCGCCGCAGTTGCACATGGTCGAGCGCACCTTGCTCAGGGTGAGACCCACGTTATCCTTTAAGCTTCCCGCGTACGGAACGAAGGAGTCCACGCCTTCCTCGAAGGAAAGCTTCTTCTCTCCGCCCATATCATACCGCTGCCAGTTTCTCGCTCTCGCGCTTCCTTCACCCCAGTATTCTTTCATGTAGCTTCCGTTGACATTGACTCTCTTTGTCGGGCTCTCGTCAAATCTGGCGAAGTATCTGCCCAGCATCACGAAGTCCGCGCCCATGGCCAGCGCCAGGGTTACGTGGTAATCGTGTACAATTCCGCCGTCAGAGCAGATCGGAACATAGATACCGGTCTCTTCGTAATAGGCGTCTCTAGCTCTTGCCACCTCGATCAGAGAAGTTGCCTGGCCTCTTCCGATTCCCTTCTGTTCTCGTGTGATGCAGATCGCGCCTCCGCCGATTCCGACTTTGATGAAATCAGCTCCGGCCTCCGCCAGGAAACGGAATCCTTCCGCATCTACCACATTGCCTGCGCCCACCTTCACACTCTGTCCGTAATTCTTCCGGATATAGTCGATGGTGATCTTCTGCCACTCGGAAAAGCCCTCCGAGCTGTCGATGCAGAGCACATCGGCGCCTGCTTCCAAAAGTGCCGGAACACGATCCTCATAGTCTCTCGTATTGATACCCGCTCCCACCATGTAGCGCTTGGAACTGTCAATCAGCTCGTTTTCATTTTTCTTATGGCTGTCGTAATCCTTGCGGAACACGAGATAGACAAGCTGTCCTTCTTTATTAACCAGAGGAAGACAATTGATCTTGTGTTCCCAGATAATGTCGTTGGCTTCCTTTAAAGTGGTGTCTTCATCCGCATAGACGAGGTCACCGATCTGTGTCATAAATTCCTTTACCTTCGTGTCAGGGGTCATACGGCTCACACGGTAATCCTTATTGGTTACGATTCCGAGAAGCCTGCCGTTTGGTCCGCCGTCTTCCGTTACGGCGATCGTCGAATGGCCTGTCCGCTCAGTCAGGGAAAGCACGTCCTCCAGCGTCATCTCAGGAGATACATTGGAATCGCTTACTACAAAACCGGCACGGTACCGTTTCACCCGGTTCACCATCGCTGCCTGCTCGGCAATGGTCTGAGATCCATAAATAAAAGACAGGCCGCCTTCCTGCGCGAGAGCGATAGCCAATCTGTCGTCCGACACCGACTGCATGATTGCGGAAACCATGGGAATATTAATATGCAGCGCCGGTTCCTCTCCTTTTTTGTATCTGACCAGAGGGGTCTTCAAACTTACTTCCGATGGAACACACTTTGTCGATGAATAGCCCGGAACCAGAAGGTACTCGCTGAATGTTCTGGACGGTTCCTCATAATAGAATGCCATTTTAATTCTCCTTTTCTGACTGCTTTTCTCATATTCTACTACATTTTCCCACAAATTGGTAATCTTTTTTTGTTATGTCTGTTTATTTGTCGGATTACTAAAAATCCAATACCGGCACCAGATTCTCACTTCCCCCGCTTCTGGAAGAGCTGTTCTCCGTAGAAGCAAATGAAACCAGGGGACCTCCGGTCACATACTGGAGCCCGTTTTTCAACGTAATCCGCAGATAAACTTCATAATTCACGTTGTCTTTTCTTCCTATATAATCGGACACGTCGATCCGGTAGCCCACTATTTTATCGGTCCCACCTGAAAGCTTCGTAAGGGTAAGGTCTTCCCCTGCCAATTGGTCGTATGCAGCAGGCTGTACTTCTACGACCTGTGCCTCCGAGACTGCCTGACTATAACCTGATTCCTGGTGTGAGCCGCCATTTCCTCCCGGGCTTTCTGCCATACCGTTTGCCGCAATCTTTGCTTCTGCCATTGCGATCTCGTCCTCTTCAAAGGGATTTCCATCTGCATTTCCCGTAATCCAGAAATGAAACATCCCCTCATCGTTTGCCCCGGAATCATAAAAATCACATTCTGCCCGCGCCAGCATGGTATTAACGGTATACACAGGCTTCAGAATTTCCTGACGGTATCCGGTCTCTGACTCAATTACAAAGGCCGGTTCCAGCCATTCTGCCGGTTCCAGCATAAACTGTGCCTGATTCTCTGCGTCAAGCGCCTGCCGGTATATGGTTCCGTCCGCAGTCAGACTGGCAGTCACAGTTTCATTCTTCTCCAGCGCTTTGGGAACCGCCCGCATCGTCACCACCAGCTTTCCGTCCTGCATCCCCATATTTATGGAAGTATCGGAAAACAGGCTCGCCTCCTGCTTCATCTTCTTTGTCACACTCTCATATTTATGATCCGCATCGTTCCGGACTCCGTTGATTTCATTGCGCAGAACGGCTTCCATACTGCTCATCTCACTTCGCAGATTGTTCAGTTCCTGCTTCATGCGGTAATTGTTGTACAGGGCGACGGCCAGCAGAATGATTACAAGGGCCAGTGCTTTGGATCTGATTTTATCTTCGCTCATGACATCTCCTTTATGGCTTTATCTTTATGGCTTATCTTTATGGCTTATCTTCATGGCTTTTTCTTTATTCTATTATCCTTGGGAAATGATGTCAATTCATTAATCAAAGCTTCTGTATTGGCTATCTTACAAAATGGTGGTTACGATCCAGTTCCCTTATATAAAAAATGGACAGAGGCAAAAGCAGATTTATTATCTGCCTTTGCCCGCGTTCTTTCATTTCCGCGAAGTGTACCGCATAGCGGCGGGCATATTGCATGGCCGGATTCTGGCCGTCGTCCCGGTCAAAGGTATAAGCTAAGAGGGCCTTGTCCTGTAAGGCATTGGCTTTCAGCCGGTGGATTCGATTCAGCCGTTCCTGCTCTTGCCGGGCGGCCTCTTGCGTCCGCTGGCGCTCCTGTTCACACTGACAGAGGCAGGGCAAAAGCCTTTCTTTCTCGAACAGCGTCACGCGGCATTGTTTAGGCGTGTGGCACTTGCCGCAATGTAACAGGCCGGTCACGGGGTCAGTGTAGTCGTCCGGCTCCTGCTCGACTGCCGGTATGTTGTCAATTACTTTGTCCAGCGCGTCCCTCATAAGCTCTCGCCCTCCTTGTAGCTGTAATCAGGCAAGCCGCCGTCCTTGGTTCCGCTGGTGGCCTTGCGGCTGCCTGTGACCTTTAGGTTATCCTCGGAGGCCCAACGCCGGATAGTGGCGGCATGGCTCTTGTAAGTCTTGCCGGTGGATTCCATGTAGGCCGACAGCTTTTCAACGTAACCTTCCCAGACGGTGGGAAATTCTGCTTGCAGTTCAGCAAGCTCCGTGCCGGTCAGGAAAACATTTTTATAGCGGCCAAAAGCGCGGGCGCGTCCACCTCGCCATTGGGTAGACAAATGTCCCCCGGCCCGCCCGGTAGCAGTTTTTTACGTACCAGCCGCATACGCTCTTTCTTTTTCCGCTCCCCCTCGGTGGAGGACTGGCCGATTAAAAGCTGCATATCGGCCATATAGTAAGCGCCGTCCGTCAAGACTTCCACAAGGCCGAACTCGATAAACACCTTTAGCGCCCGTTCTACTGTGCCTACTTGATGGCGGGTGTAGGTGGCTATGGTCTGGGGCGTGTGGGGAAGATGGTCGTTGAGCATAAGAACGCCGTTGCTTTTGAGCGCCATTAAATACATTTTCAGCAGCAGATTGGAATAGAGAAGCCCGTCCTGTATACTTTCCAGAATTACCATTGTTTCAGTGTTGTAAAAGCTCTCCTTGAGCTTGAGATAGTAATACCGTCTGTTCTCGGTCATGGTGTGTTCCTCCTTGGGGTTGAAATGGGGTTTGTATGCCTTTAGGAGCCGTTTTCCGGGGGCAAAGGTAAAATGTATCAGCCCCCCTTTGACAAGCGCCCGGAAAGCCGCTATTTACGGGCCTTTTCAATGCCCAAAGCGTGACATTTTAGCCGTTGTTTTCGCTTGCGTTGAGCTGCCTTAATTCGTTTCATTCGTGCAGCTCACGCATGGACGTGATACCGTTGACCTGTAAGAAATTGAACAGGGCGGCGCTCTCTTTGAGGGCCTTTACCTTGCTGGTGCGGGTAGCCGGTTTGCTCATTTCCTGCCGGGCTTGCCATAGCTGCGCCATGACGCTTTCTTTCCCCTGTGGCTTGGCGGCCTCCGCTTTCGTCCAGTTGCAGAGGCGCGTCACGCGGGCCTTGATTTCTTTCAAGAGCTTGTTGTCGGCGGCGATCTGGCGGTTGACGTTGCCCTTGTCGGTGGCAATTCCGCGTCGCTCCATGCGGGTAGCAGCCACTCCCATGTGGACGGTGGGTAGCTGCTCCTTGCCCTGCCGCTTGTAGCTGCGATGGTCTATTCGCTCCGGGTGGCCGGTCTGCTCTAAAGCTCGGTTGGCATACTCGGCCCATGCCGCCCGCCATTGTTCGGCCTTATCCTTTTCGTTCCAGTCGGTTACGTCCACGCGGCGACTGCAGCTCATAACTGCCTGTCCCTCTCGGTGATGGGGATTGTTCCCCTCACTTGGTTAGCCCAAAAATGGCGTTTCGTTAGGGTGATATTTGAAAAATTCTTTGAGTTTTTTTCTGACTGCCGTTATGCTTTCGTAGACTGACACCTTGGAGCAGCCGTCCAGCCGGGCGATCTGCTCATAGCTCAATCCGTCCAGCGCGTAGAGCAGGAACCGCCGCCGCTGTGTCTCGGTGCAGAGGGACAGCTCGGCCATAAGCTCGGCCTGCGTTTCCCTCCGGCAAACGTATTGCTCCGGCGTTTCTAGGTAGGTGCGGCCCTCGGCGGCGACTATGTACTCGTCAAACTCCCGTATGTCCCAATGCCACCGCTTCTCATGTGCAAGGTTTTCCTCCTTGTGGTCGGCCCAGTCAAGGTATTCGTAAATCTCGACGCTGACTTCCACAGACAGGGCCTGTCCGTTTATTTTGATGGTGACTTCCATCTGCCTTTCCTCCGTTTCGATTGGGCTTGGTGCAAATCGAAACGGGGGAGGTGGGGAGCGGCACCGGGGCCAAACATCGGGCCAACTTGACCCGAACGAACTTTACAAGCTGGAAAAGGGAGGTTTTCGGCCCTCCTGTGCCGGATTTTCTTAATTTTTTGTAAACTGGCGGCCCGGTAAAAACCGGGGTGTGGAATCTCTGCAAATATCCCCGGCATTCGTCTGCAATCGCAGACGAACCGCAACGGAATAGCTCATGTCTTGTCGTATAAAAATAGGGCGCAAGTGATTGGTTTTTCACTTGCGCCCTATTGGACGTTTCCGCTATTCTGTTGTGGCTTGTCCCCCGGTTTGGGGGTGCGTCAAAAGGGATATTTGCTCATGGCGGCCCTCCACTGGCCGCATAAAAATAGCGGCCTTGATTTTCCAAAGCCGCCTCTTACAAGCATCATGTTACGTCTGCCAATAACGGCTTTTTTATATGCCGCTATTTAGCAGATTCCCACAAATATTATTAAATCAGATGTTATTATTCGTTGACTTTTTTCAACTGCCAATCATTCTACGTGCTTTTTACGAAAACATACATTTACAGTAATTACTATAAGAATAAGTGTAAAAGCAAAAAGTGGATAGCATATACCATTACCGGATATAGGGAATATTAACCAATAGGTATCCATATCCGTATTATGTTGTATGATTAAATTGATTACACACGTAACAATATGCAGGAACGTAAAAACAGCAAATAATATCAATCCTATTTTTTTCTTCATGATAATGTCCTCTCTTATGATTTTCATCGCTTTATAGCCATACTATTTTTTAAGATAAAGTTCGTAATATTTCCATGGTCATTACAAAAAGTATAGGAATTACCACAAATATGCCGATGGAAATTAAAAGTACTAACAATAGTTTTTTTATAGAAGCAGGTAAATCTTGTAGTTTTTTAAACCCTTTCTTTTCAATGTATACAATTTTTTCCTTTGAAACTGTGTGACTTTCTACCGCCTTTCCCAAAAGAATATAATCAGTGCTTACATTATAAACTTCACTTAATTTGATGATGTTATTTATATCAGGATTTGCTTGACTACTTTCCCATTTTGAAATGGCCTGCCTTGAAACATTTAATTTTTCCGCTAATTGCTCTTGAGAAAAATTATGTGCTTTTCTTAATTCCTGCAATCTATCTGATATTGTCATTGCTTTTCCTCCTATAAAATTCTATCATGATATTGTGGTTGCACACCACCAACTAAAGCTGAAATAACGTCAACCAATGGTTGCAACTACCAATTTACGCCTTCCCTTTATAACTACCATAATAGCATTAACAGCCTGAAAAGTCATTAACTTAGATTGCATAACATTTTCCAATATTTAAACAGTTGCACGTTTCGGTGCAGTACTTATCTTTGGCTCCTGTTGGGGCAAAGTACCCGCGATATAGAACACACCTTTTGCCATCTCCCCAGCGCGTAGGGCGGCTTTCTTAACCTCCATCTGCCGCCGCTTCTCGGTCTTTATCCTGTCTTCATATTCCCGTTGCTTGCCGTTAGCCTTGCGCCGTAAATAGTTCCGGTGCAGCTTGTCCTTGCGTTCCTCCTTTTTTCGTAGTTCTTCCTGTTCTTCCTGGGTTAGGTTGACTTCTCCAAAGTGGGGCGGCACATACCGGCCTACAAAGTTGAAATAGATTTCAACCTCCTGTGTCGTGTCTTGACTGCCTTTACGGTCGCGTTCATGCACAAGAATTTTTTCGTCAAACTCGTTTAACATGGTCGTTGTCATGGTGTCAAAGTTCTCGTATTTCTCCACAAGGACGATAAACTTTTCCGCTGATTTCCGGTTCTGTTTATATCCGCTGATTGCCTTTCCCAGCCCGTCAATCTCGCCGGAAAGCTCGTCCTGCTCTTTGGCATACTGCGCGTCAAGGGCGGCATATCTCGCGTCCGGCAGGCGGCCTAAAGCGTTATCCTCGTAGATTTTACACATCAGCCGTTCCAACTCCCCAGCCCGCTTCTGCGCCGTCGCAAGCCGCCTCTTTTTCTTGGTGATGTCGGTGGTCTGCTAAGTGGCCTGCGCCTCCTGTACGGTCTTGATAAACTCGGTCCGGTCGGTCTTGGAATACTCCGCGATAGCCTTTAGCATATCGGCAATCAAAGTCATTACCACGCTGGCGTTGATACGGTGCTGTGTCTGACATAGCGTTCCTATGGGGTACTTGCCAAATTGGGAACAGGTGTATTGCGGGATTCGCTGGCCGTTGTAGGTGCGTTGAACATACATCTTGCCGCCGCAATCGGCGCAATACATGAGGCCGGTCAAAGGGTGGATTTCTCCGAAGCCGTCCGGGTAGCGCCGGACGTTTCCCCGGATTCGCTGCACATTGTCAAAGGTTTCTTGGTCAATTATGGCCTCATGGGTGTTCTCAAAAATCGTCCATTCGCTCTCGTTCACATAATGGCTTTTCTTATCCTTGAAGTGCTTGCGGGTCTTGAAGTTCACCGTATGGCCTAAGTATTCGCGCTTTTTCAAGATACTAACAATCGTGGACGCGCCCCAGCCGCAAGGGTCTTTGAAAGTCTTAGTTTTGTTCACGCCCTCACCGTGCCGGGCAAGGTGAACGGCGGGGATTTCAATTTTCTGCTGTTTAAGCAGTTGGGAGATTTGATAGGGGCCGAAGCCCTCCATTGTCAAGCTAAAAATTTGCCCATCATAGCTCATGGCCTCCTTGAATGAAATATGCTCTAAGTGTTCTTCACTTACCACGGGAAAAAGCCGTGATTAAGAAGTCACTTAGAGCATATAACACCTCTGCCAGGCTATAACATTCTGATCAGTTACTCTTACTTAATCCCCGCCTCAAGCGCCTCTTCTGTAATCCCTTCTGTCAACACTCCCGCAAGCTTTCCGTCTTTTATAAATGCCACTGCCGGTGCTCCGCTGATGCCCAGACGGCTGGCGATGCCTGTAGACTTATAGATATCCGCCTTCGTCACCTTCACGCTGCCCGCATGCTTTTCTTCAAAGGCCTCGATGACAGGAAGCAGCTCACGGCTGGCCGTCTCCACGGCATTCCAGATGTAAACCACACCCGGTACGGTCGGGTCCATAATCTGTTTTTCGAATACTTCGCTCTCAGCCAGGTATTTCTCCGCCGCATAGCCAGCGATCGCGCCGTCTCCGACCGCGGTAGCTACCTGCTTTAAGAATTTATCCCTTACGTCCCCTGCTGCAAAGACGCCCGGCATGTTTGTCTCCATCTTTTCATTGGTGATCACGTAGCCTGCACGGCTCAAATCGATGATATCCTTGAATATCTCGGTATTTGGCAGGTAACCGATAAATAAGAAACACGTATCCACCGGCACATCGATGATCTCGTTGTTCTTTAAATTCCGCAATGCCACACTGCGGAGATGTTCCTCATCTCCTCTGAATTCTGCCGGAAGCGTGTTCCAGATAAACTCCATCTTCGGATTGGCCAGGGCTTCTTCCCTGGCAATCTCGTTGCAGTCCATCTTCCCTTCCTCGTGCATAACGCTGACAATGACTCTGCTCGCAAACTTTGTGAGGAACATTCCCTCCTCGATGGCCGCGTCTCCAGAGCCGATGACCATGACGGTCTTTCCCGTGTTCGCCGCCGCATCACAGGTGGCGCAGAAAGAAATGCCCTTGTCGTATAAGAATTTGTCCTCCCCCGGCGCGCCGGTGAGTCTGGGCTTGCCGCCGCTGGCAATGATGACGGAACGGCACTCATAATCTGTCCGGAAGGTCTCCACTACTTTTTTGTCTCCCTTAAGCTGCACCGCGCGCACGTCGGTCAGTTTGAACTTTACGCCGAATTTCTTGGCCTGTTTGTGGAACAGCTCCATCAGGCCCAGACCTGTACTGCCTTCCGGAAATCCCGGGTAATTTTCAATCTCATTCGTATAGGTAGCCAGTCCGCCTACCAGCGCCTTCTCGATCACCAGGGTTTTCAGCCTAGCGCGGCCGCAGTAGATGGCGGCCGTCAGACCTGCTGCGCCGCCGCCGATAATTACCACATCGTATTGCTCTATTTTCTTTTCCAAAATAATTCCTGCCTTTCTGTACTGATTGTCATCTGTTCTATGGGAAATATGTTTTATGATTCTCATCTGCTTCATAAACAGTTTCCCGTGACACAAAAACCGCCGCAATTCTGTCAAAGAGTTGCAGCGGTCAAAGATTCATTTCCGATATTGCGACGCTACATGAAGAACCTGGCCAACAGCTTGCTCCCAATGAAAGCCCCGATAAACAAAAAGAATGCAAATACCCATCCGGATAACGACATGGAGCCGATCGCTGAAAAAAGAGCTCCGATGTTGCAGCCGCCGGCAAGCCTTGCGCCGTATCCCATCAGCAGTCCGCCCAACGTGGCGGCCACTACCTGCTTTAAGGATTTAATCTTTTTGAATTTAAACTGAGAGGCCAGCAGAGCAGCCAGCAGCGCTCCTGCGATGATACCGAAGTTCTGCCAGGATCCTGGATGATTCAGGATTCCGCTGTTTAAGGTGTTCTGTGCGCCTTCTGAAGAAAAGTAATACCACTTATCCACATTACCGCCCACAAGACGGTACAGCCATGCGCCCCAGTTGGCAAAGATGCCGGACACTCCCCAGGGGGAACCGGTAGACGCAAACATGGCGATCTGGAAGACGGCCAGCAGCACCGCTCCTGTGACATATGTAAATGGATTTTTGAAAATCTTTTTATAATATGGATTTTTACTCACTTTATCCCAAAAAGCCTTCAAAGTGTCACCCACGCCTTTCTATTTTGTTTTTTCAATGACGATTTCCCATTCTCCGTCGTCCACTTCCTCGATCTCTACGTTATATCCCTGATTTCTTGCCCATTCCGGAACATTTTTCATCGCACAGCTGTGGTCAATTGAAGCAATCAGTACGTCACCTACCGCCATCTTCTCACACTGCTTCTGAACCTTCATTAACGGTACCGGACAAGCCTCGCCTAAACAATCAATTGTAAATTCTGCCATGATAATATCTCCTTTCTACTCTTCAATTCCCATTTTTTTCTTTTCATATAAATCAGCCGCTATATAGAGCAGGCCGATCGTTGCTAACTGTAAAATCACTGCTCCCGCCCATCCAAACACATCCGGAAGGAAAATTCTTGGAGCGGTTGCGATAAAATTCTCTGTCCACCATCCCATATGGCTGGCGCCGATCAGGGACCCGATTACAAAGAACAGCAGACTCAGCATCTGCATTGCAAAGCCTTCACCAACCCGCATCAGCGTGCCGGAAGCACAGCCGCCTGCGATTACCATACCGATACCAAACATGATTCCGCCTACTGCCGTGGCAAGGCTGATGGGCATGATATAACTCTGGCCCGGAATCTCCTGTCCGTTTACAAATGCACCGTATTTAATTGCGGCGAAGCCGATGGTGGTTATGGCGAATGCAATCAGAACCGCACGGGTAATCGACGTTGATCCGGTAATACACGGGTCTCTTAAGGATGCGGTAAAGCAAAAGCGGGACTTCTGCAAAATAAAACCGAAGCAGCACCCAAACGCCCAAAAAAGAGCCAGCGTGCCGTTTTTAAATCCTAAGAGTATTCCGATCACTATGATAGCCAAAAAGACTCCAAATCCAATGGGAAGCTGATTCTTTTTCTTCTTCCGTGGTCTTGACGAGCCTCCTGAGGTCTGGCTTCTGCGGATACTTCCTGTCGTTTCTGTTCCGTTTTCCTGCATTCATTGCACCTCCTTTTTTCTTATTTTTTGAGGATTTGAACGCGTTACTACACCTCTTCAGTATAGCACATTGTCATTTTTTTCACTATCCAAGTTGCTTATACTGTATAATTTTTTGCTATAAACAATCCTTATGGCGATATTGTGTTTTTTTTAACGTTCTTGTATAATGAATGATAGAAATGATACCGGGGTAAATAGAAATGAAACAATGAGGGGGGGATCAAATGCTTTTAGAACAGATTTCCATGTTTTCCAGAATTGCAAAAGAACAGAGTATATCCAAGGCAGCCCAGGCGATCCACATCTCTCAGCCGGCCTTAAGCCAGCAGATGCAGCGGCTGGAGGAGGAACTGGGCGTAAAACTTTTCGAACGTTCCAACCGCGGGATCATACTTACCAGAGCCGGAGAGGTCATGCAGAAATACTCGGAACAATTTTTAGAGACCTACTCCAATTTAAAGGAGGAACTCGCCAGCCTTGAATCCTACAACGGGACGTTTCGTATCGCGGCCACTCCCGTGGCCTGCAACTACGCGCTTCCCTGCTCCCTGTTCAAGGTGAACCACAAATATCCCAGTTACTCCTTCAGTTTAAATTCCGTTCCCTCCACCGAGGTCATTCACCGCGTGGGGCACGGGCAGGCGGACATGGGATTTATCGTGGGCGCCACAGATAATCCTGAATTCGTCTGCAACCTGGCCTTCAGCGATAAGATCTGTCTGGTGGCGAGCGAAGACTACCGGTGCCCGGACAGCATTACACTGTCTGAGCTTAAAAAATTCACCCTGGTCATGCTGAACGAACAGTTCAGCTCCTACCGTCTGCTTCATCAGTACCTAAAGCAGGCAGGGCATCCCCTGGATACCCTGCGGGTGATGTACCATCTCGACTCCACAGAATCTGTAAAGAGCACAGTTCTTGCCGGACATGGAGCCGCGTTTCTTCCCTACATAACAGTAAAGAAGGAAGTGTACCAGAAGCAGATAAAGATCATATCCGTCATGGATTTCGATTTGAATTACGATGTGTACTCCATATACAATCCACATCTGGTCAAAAACAATCCTGCTCTGGAAAAAATAATCCTGTATTTTATCTCCATTGTTACGAAAAGCATCTGCTAGACTGTAATATACAGCTCCCAGATTCCGTTCATCGGCTCTACTGTCTCCATTTTCAAGTGCATTTTCCGGCAGTAGCTGCCTATGGATTCCACCACACAGCTGTGGTCTGTGACCAGCTTGATCTGGCCGCCGTGTTCCTTAATCTCCCTGCATTGTTTCAGTTTCATGATGGGAATCGGACACATATCTCCCAGACAATCGATTTCATGCATCACGCAGCGCCTCCATTTCTTTGATGGCTATAGTGTATCATAATTCAGGCGGCCGCGGTAGAGGAAAGGGATTATTATGGATATTTCATTTTACAGCCGCTTTCATGCGCCTCTTGAATCCGCCTATTTAGAAGAAGTCCTGGCCTCCGGCCTGGAGACGGATGGCTTATTCATGAAACGGCTGCTTGACTGCGCGGACAGCCTCTATCCAGGCTGCCGTTTTCTCTTTACCCCGAGCTGCACGCTGGCCCTGGAGACCGCTCTGGCCTGCTTACGCCTGCTTCCGGGTGATGAGGTCCTGCTTCCTTCCTTTAACTTCCCGTCTGCCGCCAATGCCGTGCTGCGCCACGGCGGCAGGCCCGTTCTGTGCGATATCACGCCCGATACCCAGAACATCTCGGTCCGGGACGCGTCCAATCGCTTAACCAGCCGCACAAGGGCCGTGATCGCCATGCATTACGCAGGTGTATCCGCTCCCCTCGGCGGCTTAAAAAAGCTGGCCGATGAGGCGGGTATCGCCCTGATCGAGGACGCCGCCCAATGTGTGGACGCCTATTATGAGGATCAGCCCCTTGGGACCGTCGGCGATATGGGCTGCGTCAGCTTCCATCACACCAAAAATGCCGTCTGCGGAGAAGGCGGCCTGATGATTACCAAAAACCGTGGCCATTGGCAGTATGCGCGCCAGTACCGCCTTCACGGAACGAACCGGGCGGGATATTTAGACGGGGAAGCCGCCCGCTATACCTGGAATCTTCCCGGCTCCTGCACCGCCTTAAGCGAACCGCAGGCAGCCCTTTTGTTGGCGCAGCTTCAGTGTCTTTCCCTGATTACCCGCAGCCGCCTCCACGTGACGGAACAGTATTGGAAGCAGCTGGCTCCCTTGGAGGAGAGGGGAATCGCCATGCGTATGCAGATTCCCGCCTATGCCCGGCCAAACGGCCATATTTTCTATCTCCGTTTTCAGGACCCCGCCCTGCTGAATTCTCTCATCCCCGCCCTGGCGGCCCATGGAATCGACTGCAAAACGCACTACGTCCCTCTCCACGCCTCCCCCATGGGGGAAAAGCTGGGATACCACAAAGAAGATTTACCCGAATCGCTGGCCTGTTATCAGACGCTTCTCCGCCTTCCGGTCCACACGGCCCTGACGGATGAAGATATCGCAAGGACAACGGAAACGATCCTGCGGTTCGTGTAACGGATAAGGAGTTTTACCATGATTTACGATCTCGGCATCATCATCCCCGTATACCGGCCCCGGGAATCCATCGGGATTTTAACGGACCGTATACGGGAATTATTTTCTGAAAAACTCACTCTGCGCATATGCATCGTAGATGACAGCGGCAGGCCGGAAACCGCGGCTTTCCTGGCCGGGATATGCCGTTCTCCGGAGACCGCGATTCTGGTTCTGGACCGCAATTACGGACAGCAGGCCGCCACACTCTGCGGCCTGGAGCACCTGGATCCGTGCCGGTATTACGCCACCATTGACGACGACTTAGAACAGCCTCCGGAAATGCTGGCGGCCCTTTACGACACCATCCGGCAGGGATATGACATCGTATACGGAGTCCCCGCCGTCTCCCGCCGTTCTCTTTACCGAAGGGCAGGAAGCTACATGCGCGACGGCCTGTTCTCCCTGTTTCTGGGCGTGCCGGAAGGGGTTCGCGTCAGCAGCCTTCGGATCATGACAGCCGACTTAGTGAAGGAAGCCTGCCGCCTGAAACCCAACGGATTCTTTTATCTGTCCGCCTCTGTTTTTAAAGGGAGCACAAGACCGGTGAGGGCCGTATCCATTCCTTACAGGAGAGAATCTAACGGCGAAGAGGATTGGAATCATGCTCTTTTTCAAAAGAAATCTGCGGAGAAAATCATCAGCGGCTACAGCGCGCTCTCACTGCTGCGGCTGTACACAAAGCTGTTTCTAAATTATACGTGCTTCTCCGCCGCAAAACGGAATTGCAGCCGCGGTGCAAAACCACTCTACCGCATATCCCGGCGAATCCGCGCCCCACGGCTCATGATACTCGGCGGCTCCAACTGCCAGGTTCATGCGTTCCAGCGGGCAAAGACGTTGGGGATCGACACGATTCTGGCCGATTACACCAGATCGCCCAGCGGAGCACGGTATGCGGGACTCCATGAACCGGTGAGCACCTTCGATATAGAAGGCTGCATCCGGGCGGCCAGAGAGCACCACGCAGACGCGGTAATGACCATGGGAACGGACCAGCCGGTGTACACGGCCGCTTCTGTCAGCAGCGCCCTAAATCTGCCTTCGCTTCTGTCGGTCGGAGAAGCGCTGTCCGTAACCAACAAAAAGCATATGAAAACAATCCTGAAAGAGGCCGGTATTCCTGCCGCCCATTTTCGTTTTATCCATCAGGGCATGGAAGCAGGCTCTCTGGACGGACTTCAGTCTCCCTATGTCATAAAGCCTCTGGATTCCCAGGGTCAGCGCGGAATCTACCGCCTCAATATGCCGGAGGAGGTCTTCTCCCATCTGAAGGACACACTCTCCTATTCCCGGGAACAGGAGGCACTGGTAGAAGAATTCTGCGAGAGCACGGAGATTACGGTCAGCGGATGGCTCCATGAAGGCAGACTCCATATCCTGACTGTCACGGACCGCCTTCTCTATCCGGATCCGGTCCATATCGGAGTCTGCGTCGGGCATCGTTTTCCCACGGTTCACATGGACCGGTACGCGGAAATTGAGTCAATCAGCCGCAGAACCGCAGCCGCATTCGGCATCGCCAATGGCCCCTTCTATCTTCAGCTGCTGGTCGGAAAAGACGGAATTCAGGTCAACGAACTGGCCAGCCGGATCGGAGGCGCTTTCGAGGATGTCTTTATCCCGTTCTTAACGGGCTTTGACATATTGGGCGCCGTGATACGGAGCGCTCTCGGAATGCCGGCCGAGCCCCCCTCTATGGACTGCCTGGAAGCGGCCGCGGAGGGACGATGTGTCGCGGTTCAGCTCTTATTCTGCCGGCCAGGCGACATTTTAAGCATCACGCCTTTAGAAGAACTTCTGGCTCTGCCCTACGTGCTGGATGCCGGCTACAACTATCTCCCCGGCCAGACCATCCCCGCCATGGAAAATGCCACCGCCCGCTTCGGCCACGCCGTCCTCTGGGGAGATGACGCAAGTATTTCCGCCAATATCCATGATTTTTATCATCGTTTGTCCGTCCGTTCCACACAGGGGGAAGAGATGATCACGAATTTTTATGGACTGCATAAAGGAGACTGACATGAACACAGACATGTACACAGACACGAACTCTAACATAATCGCTGACATAAGAGCTGATTTAAACACCGGCAAAAGGCACCGCCCCTCATTCATACGATCCGCTCTGCTCATTCTCTCTGCAGCGGCGGTCCTCATTCTGCCCGGATGCGGCGGGAAAAAGGCGCCGTCTGTGGGAATCGCCGAGCAGTACGGCATTGCCTATGCCCCGCTTCAGATCATGAAGGAGCAGAAGCTTCTGGAAAAGAGGCTTCCCGGTGTGGAAATCAACTGGAAGCAGTTCGGCGGCCCGACCGGCATCCGCGAAGGAATGATGAACGGAGAGATTGATTTCGGATTTATGGGGGTATCTCCGGTCCTCATCGGCATCGACAACGGCATGAAATGGCGTTATGCCACCGGAATCAGTTCCAATGAGGTCGCCATCGTCACACGGAACGACATTCACTCCTTGACCGAGCTGACGCCCAAAGACCGGATCTCGATCCTGTCCCCAGCCTGTACCCAGCACGTACTTTTATGCATGATGGCCGGCCAGCAGCTGGGAGATCCCCATGCCCTGGACAACCAGCTGGTCTCCATGAGCCATCCCGATTCCGTAAACGCCCTTCTCTCCGCGACCGAGATCACGGCACACGTTTCCACACCGCCCTATATCACCCAGGAGTCCGATGGCGGTATGCATGTGATGGCCACGGGGGAGGAGATTGTCGGGCAGCCGTTTACATTTATCACCGGCGTTGCTATGGAGGAGTTTCATGACAACCGCAGAGAGTATTATGACGCAGTCATCGATGCCCTTCAGGAAGCTATCGATTACATCAACAGCAATATGGAGGAAGCCTCTCAGCTTCTCGCACCTCTCTATGGAATTTCTCAGGAGGAACTTTACAGACAGATGGGCCGGGACGGGACGATCTATTCCAGTGAACTGAACGGAGTGGAGATCTTCAACCGCCAGATGGCTGAGATGGGCTTTCTCTTAGAGGAGCTGCCGGCAGACAGTCTGTTTTTTGACAACGTGGTTCACCACTAGAGTGTAAAAAAGAGGAATTTTTACTATGACTGAACGTTTTTTAGACACTATAACAAAAAAGAAATGGGCCGGGCGCCTGTTCTGGATCTTGGTCTTTCTTCTGCTGTGGGAACTATTCTGCCGGATCTCGAACGTTTCCCCTCTTCTGGTTCCCTCCCCGGAACAGGTGTGCGCCACCCTGATTCAGGGCATCACGCAGGGGGACTTAATCTGGCAGTCCGCGTACTCCCTGGGAATCATCGCCTTTTCCCTTATCATTTCTGCCGTCCTGGCTGTTGTCCTGGCCCTGTTTTCCAGACAGAGCCGGCTGATATACAGTCTGGTGGATACCCTGACCGCCCTGGCCCATCCGCTCCCGGGCCTGGCTCTTCTTCCGTTAATTATCATGTGGTTCGGAACCGGCACCGGGGCGGTAACGGCCATCGTGGTTCACTCTGCGCTCTGGCCGGTTCTGGTCAATCTCCTGGCTGGTTTTAACGCGGTTCCCGGCATTTATGAGGATATGGGGCGCAGCCTTTCCATGAGTTCCGCCGCTATCACCGTAGAGATCCGCCTGCGCGCATCCCTGGGCTATCTAATCTCCGGCCTGCGCATCGGATGGGCCAGGGGCTGGAGGGCCTTCATCAGCGCCGAAATGGTCTTTGGAGCAGTAGGCGCCAAAGGCGGCATCGGCTGGTACATTCTGACTCAGCGCACCTTCATGAACACGGCGGGACTGTTCGCCGGAATTATTCTTGTCATTTTTATTGGAATGCTGGTAGAAGACGGCCTGTTCTCGGTCATTGAGAAATGCACGCTCACCAAATGGGGGATGAAATCTGTTTAGAAAGGAATGAAACCATGCTGAAAATTCATAACATCAGCCGCTCCTACACCGGAAGCAGCCAGACTCATACGGTCATTGACCATTTAAACCTGACGGTATGCGATCATGATTTCTTTGTCATCGTCGGTCCCAGCGGCTGCGGAAAAAGCACGCTGTTAAGGCTCATCGGAGGTTTTGACCGCCCGGACAGCGGTTCTCTCCTGCTAGACGGAACGGAAATCACCGCTCCGTCGAAAGACATCATGATGGTATTTCAAAGCTTCGATCAGCTTTTTCCCTGGTACACGGTTCTCGGCAACCTGACCTATGCCATGAAGAAAGCAGGACTCTTCCACACTTTGGCCGAGAGAAAAGAGTGTGCCCGAAGCTATTTATCCATGGCAGGCCTGTCCGGCTTTGAAAACGCCTATCCCCACCAGCTCTCCGGAGGCATGAAGCAGCGTGCCGCGCTGGCCCGCGCTCTGTCCTTAAAGCCCAAAGTCCTCCTTATGGATGAGCCCTTTTCCAGCCTGGACATCGCCACCAAAAAGGCCTTATATCCCGTCGTCACCGCCATGGCCGCCCAAACCGGCTGTACCATCCTTCTGGTAACTCACGATATCCGCGAAGCCCGCACGCTCGGCTCCCATATCGCCGTCATGTCCAGACAGAAAAAAGGCATATCCGCCGTTTTTTCCAAAGAAGCGATGCCGGAGGCAGAAACGCTGGAAAAAATGCTGGAGGAAAATGCCTGAATGTATCAAGGAGTGTTTTAAAAGCCTGCGAGGGCTGAGACCGTGGGAGGACTTAAGTGTCCTCCTGTTTTTCCTGTTTCACCCGATACACTCTCACCGTTCCCCATTCCTCCGCACCTCTCAGGGAATTCACCCGCGAGGCATACTCCAGGCTGTGAATCCGCCCGACCTCCCTGCATGCCGTCTCACAAAACGCCTTAAGCTCCCTCACAAACGCTGCATTTCCATAAATTGCATGGAAGTAAGGCCTGTGCTCATAGAGATAGTCCAGCTCATCAGAATAGCAGATATACTCGATCTGATTTTCCCTGATATACGTTTCCACCCCGCCTTCCACGTAAGGAAGGTTTCTGTAATCCTTCAGCATCCCTCTGTCAAAATAAAACTCCATATTCAGGTTTCCAATTGTGGGGGCATCCGCAGGCACCAGTTCGGCCAGCTGATCGAGATACGAAGCGTAATTCTCCGCCTCCCCGGGCCGCTGGTTCTGTATCTGCCAGATACTCCCCACGGCAAGACCGGCCGCAAGTATCAGAATTCCGATCGTACGGCCGGCCTTCTCGAAGAGCTGCAGGACCTGGCCTGCAAAGAGCCAGCCAAACAGGAAGAAAAACAGGACAGCCGTCGGATTATACCGGCCAATCACCACCATGCCCGCCGCTAGCCCTGCGGCCCCCTCGAGAATCACCCTGGTATTTTGTATCCACCGCTTCTCTTCGCTGTCAGAAACACTCTCCCCTGTCAACGCTTCACTCTCAGATAAGACATCCCCTCTCATGACCAGACACGCGGCGGCCGATAATCCTGCCGCCAGAGCCATGGCAATCATCTCCAGACGCACATCGGGAAGATAATAGGTTCCGTTATCACGCCCGTATACGCCGCTGAAAAATGAAAACAGCTCCCCGACTCTCGCCCAGCCGGAGGACGACAGCTCAAACTCCTCTTTCCCATACAAAAAGTAGTCCGGCAGAAAATGAGGATTGAACTGAAAACTGATACCAACATAGACGGCAGTCACCGCGAGCACCGCCGCTGTATAGGCGGCCAGACTGCCCAATGTCTTCACTGCCCCCTTTTTATCCTTTCCCGCCGCCTGCCTTACGATTTCAAACACCATAATGGCGCCGCAGACCGCCGCGCACAAAAAGCTGTTCGGATGAATCCCGACAAAAAGTCCTGTGATCACTCCCAGGATCAGCGCGGTTCCTGTCCCCGGCCGCCCTTTTTTTCCAAGCAGAATCCACAGACACCCCAGCAGCTCCAGCGCAATAAAAATCTCCTGCCGCGCAAAATGGGAGGCATAAATAAACTGAATATCCAGGCTCAGCAGAACAGTAAGCCCCAGAGCAAACCACCTGCTTCCCATACGGCGCACGCAGAGATAAAACAGAACGAGGCAGATAATCCCCGCCAGAAGAGAAAGCATTCTCACACTTCCAACAGAAAAACCACCCAGCCCGACCGCTCCCATCTGCATGAGATGAAACAGGCTTTTCATCGCGTGGGGCACCCGGGGCTTCGCATCAAAAAAGCTTTCTGTCACTCCTAAATTTCCAGCCGCCAGCATATCGCGGCTCAAACCGGCCAGCCAGCTCTCATCCGAATGAACAAATGGAAATACGAGAAGATTCCGGTATGATACAAATATGTAGACTGCCAGGTACGCGGCTGCGGCACAAAGCACCGCCCATTTCTTCCATCGGTCCATTCCCTGCCTCCTTATGATTTCTTCGCATTTTTTCGTTATTATTTTATCACGATTTTCGTTAAAGTTTTAGCATTATCCGATTAACAGATATAATATAACGGATTCTTATACCAGAAATCAACCCTGTTACAGTATAATAAAACTTGGAATTACATGGAAATAAGGTTGAGGCCCTTATTTTCACGCAAAACAACAGCGTTTACTACACACTACCATTACTCGCTTTATAAAGGAGGGTTTTATGGGCTTATTTGCCAAAAAAATAACAATCTTTTCGTTTTTGGCGATTCTGGCAGCGGCTCTTACAGGCTGCAGCTCTCATACTTTTGTCGAAGGGGAGTCCCTGATCGTCTCCACGAAGGACCTGCCCGGCTACGCCGAACAGTCCAACGTGGTCGTTGTGGATACCCGTACCCCGGAGGAATATGCCGCGGGACACGTAGCAGGTGCAGTCAATATTCCCACCGCCGACATTGTTATCAATGTTCCGGTAAAGAATATGCTGACCAGCCAGAAAAAGATTGAAAAGGTAATGGGCAGCAACGGAATCTCCAATGACACATTAGTCCTGGCGTACGATGCCAATAAAATGGGCGCCTCCCGCCTTCTCTGGAGTCTGTTCATGTTTGGCCACCAGAAAGTTAAGGTTGTGGATGGAGGCTTTGACGCCATCCAGACAGCCGGGATCCAGCTGAGCACCGATATCGAGGCTCCTGCCGAGGCTGTTTTTACCGCGAAGGAGCCGTCAACCAACTGGCTCGCAACGATGGACGAGGTTCGCGCACAGGCTGAGAACCCGGATCCGCACACCATTTTGTTAGACGTTCGTTCTTTTGAGGAATACGCAGAGGTCGGCAAGGTTCCGACATCCCTGATCATTCCCTATGAGACCAATTTCTTCTCGGATGGAACATTTAAGACAACACAGATTACCAGAATTAACTACCTGGAGGAAAAAATTTATCCGGAGGATGAAATCATTCTCTACTGCCAGACGTCCATGCGGGCGGCTCCGGTCTTTGTTCAGCTGTACGAGGCTGGATACCGGAACATCCGGATCTATGACGGCGCCTATTTAGAATGGTCTTCCAACTCTGATAATCCGGTTGAGATGCCGGCCGGTCAATCTGCTCCGTTAAAGAAAAACGCATCCTAACACCAAAAGGAGAATTATTATGAAGAAAATTGTACCTGTATTACTTGGGCTCACCCTGGCAGCCAGTCTGACCGCCTGTGCAACCAAGACCGTAAAGGAAGCACCTTCTGCTGCCCCTCAGACGACGGCCGCAGCTATGGAAGAAACCACAGAAGCGCCCGCGGAGACCTCCGGTGCAGAAACAGAAACAGCCGCAAAAACAGAGGACACCGTCACTGCGGCCGCTACTGACTATTTTAAAAACTTCCCGGAAGATAAGCATATGGCGTCTGTAGCCGATCTCTTCGCAAAAATCGACGCCGGTGAAGACATGGTTATCATCGATATCAGAAAGCCTGATGACTACGCTGCGGGACATTTAAAAGGAGCGTGGAACATCCCTTACGGTGCTGCTGTAGCGGAATCACTGGATAAAATCCCGGATGACACGCCAGTATATGTAAACTGCTATACCGGTCAGACCTCCTCTCAGACGGTAGCCCTCTTAAACGCAGCCGGAAAATTTGCTACGAACATTCAGAGCGGCTGGAACAACGGCATTTCCCAGGAAGAAGGCTACGAAGCCTATATCGACACCGAGGAAGCCGTCATTCCTGATGACACCTATGAAGTAGATCCGGCCATCGCCGCCGCTATCGCCGATTACTACAAAGAGGCGACCAGCAACACCATCGCTTCCTTTAATTTCAAGGCGGAAGCCTTAAAAGAACTGGTTGACGCGGAAAGCGAAGATTATACGATTCTCTCCATCCGCCGTGAGGACGACTATAAGCAGGGCCATATCGCAGGCGCCATGAACATTCCGTTCGGCAAGGGAATGCAGGAACATTTTTCCGAAATTCCGACTGATAAACCAGTCGTCGTATACTGCTACAGCGGACAGACCTCTTCCCAGACCATGGCTATTCTCCGGCTGCTCGGCTATGAGGCCTATTCCTTAAGCGGAGGCATGGGAAAAGAAGGCGGAGCCGGCTGGCTCGGAGCAGGTTATCCGGTTGTAACCGAATAATAAATGATTGATCCTTCCATATCTGCTGTCATATGATGGGGCGTGAATCC
>OIZR01000380.1_pt1 | contig 35690 bp, 36 predicted proteins | sample 1588591 | NCBI WGS metagenome assembly OIZR01 (sample SAMN03283249) | human gut metagenome | biome: human-associated habitat; material: feces | host: Homo sapiens | place: USA | collected 2013 | reverse complement strand
GATAAACGCTGAAGGCATCTAAGCGTGAAGCCCCCCTCAAGATGAGATATCCCATAACGTCAAGTTAGTAAGACCCCTTGAAGACGACGAGGTAGATAGGGCAGAGGTGGAAGTGTGGTAACACATGGAGCTGACTGTTACTAATAGGTCGAGGGCATAACCAAGCAAGGTGATAGGAAAAGGATGGATTCTTTGTATGCAGTTTTGAAGGTACAGGATATATAGATGGAATGAGAGAGCAGCACCGATTGGTGTTGTTTTTTTGTGTTGTTACTGTTTCCACGAATCTTTTGCTTTAAAATGACGAAATTTGGCGATAAGAAGACGGTGACTGGGATGTATATTAATGCTATAATGAAGAAAAATAAGAAAAGGAGTAGAGAACTTATGAAGAATATGGGGAAAAAGATACGCTACATAGCATTTTTTATCGGAGTATGTGTCTTGCTTGCAGGATGTGGGAAGAAATTTGATGCCAGTGGTTATACCAAGGCAGTTTTGGATGTAAGTTATAAAAACGAAATTCAGAAGTATGTAGAATTAACAGGGGCGGATGAAAAGGAAGCGGATAAAATATTTGAAGATAATCTTCAAAACAACATGGATATAATGCTACAAGAATTTTCCGGCTATGAATTGCCGGATGAGTTGGAAGAAAAGTATCGAAAGTTGTTTAGCGATATGATGAAGCAAGTAAAATATACAGTTGCAGAGGCAAAAGAAGTAGAAAACAAAAATTTCACGGTAGATGTAAAAGTAGAGCCTATGTTAATCTTTAATGATACCTATCAGGAGCTTCAGAAACAGACAGAAGATTATGCTACTCAGGTTAGTAATGAAGTGATGAATGGAGCATCCTTACCGTCTGAGACAGATATGCAGACACATGTTTTTGAAATTTATCATGATATTTTGCGGAATTATCTGGATCAGGGGATGAAATACGGGGATCCGGAGACGATTACAGTACATGTAAACAAGGATGATAAAAATGTATATACTATTGCTGATGAAGACATTTCTAAAATAGATGGGAAAGTGATGGCAATGGATGTAATTGAACAATAAAAACAGAGTGCACCTGACTTTTTGGGTGCACTGTTTGTTTGTAAATGATGTTAGAAATAAAATATTTTGAATTGTAGAAAAAATTCAAAAATTTTCTTGACAAACAGAGGAATAACAGGTATACTTAACAAGTATTCAAGAGATACATCATATAGGGGATTGGTCAAATGGTATGATAGGGGTCTCCAAAACCTTTGGTGGGAGTTCGATTCTCTCATCCCCTGTTCTTAGGAAGTCGTGAAAAGTTCTAGAAATAGAAGGTTTTACGGCTTTTATTTATTATCAAAAATATAGAGGCAATCAAAGTTCCTCTTGAACAGACCAACGATAAAAAGTTTTGACTTTTTTTTAAACATGTGATAAAATTTGTAAGGTTAAAATAAAGTGTGAATGATAAGTACATTTGCACTTTTTTTATGCCTTGAGAACAAAAGAGTGAAAGATACAAAAGAGAGGAGAAGAATTTTGCTTACGATTACAGATTATGTGAAAGCAAAGACTTTGGAAGAAGCTTACGAATTGAACCAGGCGAGAAACAGCCGTGTAATGGGCGGAATGATGTGGATGCGTCTTGGAAATGCGAGAGTAAAGACAGTAATCGATCTGTCAGAGCTTGGTCTTGATCAGATTGAAGAGACAGACCATGTATTTAAAATCGGGGCGATGTGTACTTTGAGACAGCTGGAGTTGCATCAGGGATTACGTGAAATGTATGGCAACGGAATTGCAGAGTGTGTCCGCCACATTGTTGGAGTGCAGTTTCGAAATCAGGCGACAGTCGGCGGAAGTATCTATGGAAGATTTGGATTTTCAGATGTACTGACGGCATTATTGGCTTTGGATACATTTGTGGAGTTGTATAATGGAGGAATTATCCGACTTTCGGAATTTGTAAATCGTAAAAAAGATAAGGATCTTCTTCTCTCTATTATAATAAGAAAAAGCAAGCGTTCCTTCCGTTATGATTCAGTACGGCAAACCAAAACAGATTTTCCGGTGATCGCATGTTCTGTTGTCACTGGAATGGTCAACGGAGTAGAGTCCTGGTACTTTTCAGTGGGAGCAAGACCGATGAAAGCAGCACTGTTGGAAAAGCAGTGGGAGATTCCGGCAGATATTTCAGAAGAAGAAATCCGGGAATATGCAAAAATAGTAGCTTCAGAATTTGAGTATGGAACCAATATGAGAGGAAGTGCAAAGTATCGTCAGCATCTGGCAGAGGTACTGATCTTCAGAGAAATGCGTTCAATCATCACGGAGGGAAGAGCATGGAAGTAAGGTTTAAATTAAATGGAAAACAGGTATCGGCAGAAGTATCCGGAGATACCATACTTCTGGATGTATTGAGAAATTTAGGATGCTACAGTGTGAAATGTGGATGTGAGACAACAAACTGCGGACTTTGTACAGTCTGGATCAATGGAAAATCCAGACTTTCCTGCTCGATTCTGGCAGCAGGGATAGAGGGGCAGGAAGTGACGACTCTGGAAGGGCTGAAAGAGGAAGCAGAAGAGTTTGGTGCGTTTCTGGCACAGGAAGGTGCAGAACAGTGTGGATTTTGCTCTCCGGGATTTATTATGAATGTGCTGGCAATGGTGCGTGAGTTGGAGAATCCGACAATTGAGGAGATCAAAGAATATTTATCCGGCAATCTGTGCAGATGTACCGGATATATGGGACAGCTTCGGGCAATCCGGAAATATATGGCAGTGAAAAAGCAGAGTGAGAAAGAGAAGGAGGTGCAGGCATGGGGAACAGAGTGGTAAGTCAGGCAATTCCCAAGGTAGATTATAAAGCGCTGGTGACAGGAAAAGCAGTGTATACCGACGATCTGGCTGCAAAAGACAGTCTTGTTGTCAAAGTACTCAGAAGTCCGTATGCACATGCACTGATTGAGGACATCAATCTGACAAGAGCAGAACTGGTTCCGGATATTGAATGTATTCTGACATACAAAGATTGTCCGGACAAGCGGTTTACGATGGCGGGACAAACATATCCGGAGCCGAGTCCTTATGACAGACTGATTCTGGATCAGAGAGTCCGTTTTGTAGGAGATGCAGTTGCGATCGTTGCCGGACGGACAAAAGAAGCGGTAAATAAGGCGTTAAAATTGATCAAAGTAAAGTATGAGGTATTAGAGCCTGTACTTGATTTTCATAAAGCCAAAGACAATCCGATTCTGGTGCATCCGGAAGAAAACTGGAAGAGTCTGTGTCCGGTAGGGGCAGACAACAAGAGAAATCTCTGTGCACATGACAGCTGTGAAGAGGGAGATATAGAAGCGGTTCTGGCAAACTGTGAGTATATCATTGATCAGGTGTATCATACAAAGGCAAACCAGCAGGCAATGATGGAAACATTCAGAACATATACATATCTGGATACGTATGGAAGACTGAATGTCCTTTCGTCCACACAGGTTCCGTTCCATGTACGGCGGATTCTTGCAAATGCATTGGATATTCCAAAGTCGAAGATTCGTGTAATCAAGCCAAGGATCGGAGGCGGTTTCGGGGCAAAACAGTCTGTTGTTTCAGAAGTTTATCCGGCACTGGTAACATGGAAAACGGGAAAACCGGCAAAGATGATTTTTACAAGAGAAGAATCTATGATTGCATCCTCTCCGCGGCATGAGATGGAGGTTCATGTCCGTCTTGGAGCTGATAAAGACGGAATTATTCAGGGAATCGATGTCTATACACTTTCCAATACAGGCGCGTTTGGGGAACACGGACCGACAACAGTCGGACTTTCCGGTCACAAATCGATTCCTCTGTACGGGAAGGCGAAAGCATTCCGTTTTGCCTATGATGTGGTATACACGAATGTAATGTCAGCCGGTGCTTATCGTGGATATGGTGCAACACAGGGATTGTTTGCAGTAGAGTCTGCAGTCAATGAGCTGGCAGAAAAAATGAATATGGATCCGGTCACGCTGCGTGAGAAAAATATGGTTCGTCAGGGGCAGGTAATGCCTGCATATTACGGGGAGACGGCAAACAGCTGTGCTCTGGACCGGTGTATGGAAAAGGCAAAAGAAATGATGAAATGGGATGAAAAATTCCCGAGCCGTGATATGGGAAATGGAAAAGTCAGAGGTGTCGGTGTGGCAATGGCAATGCAGGGCTCAGGTATTTCCGCTGTAGATACAGCATCTGTTGGAATTAAAGTGAACGACGATGGATTCTACAGTCTCTTGATCGGTGCTTCAGATATGGGAACAGGGTGTGACACGATTTTGTCACAGATGGCAGCAGAATGTCTGGATTGTGAAATGGATGAGATCATTGTTCATGGAGTAGATACAGACTCTTCTCCTTATGATACAGGTTCCTATGCATCAAGTACTACATATGTGACAGGAATGGCAGTCGTACGTACCTGTGAAACACTAAAAGACAAACTTTGCGAAAAAGGTGCACAGTACCTGGGATGTGATGTGGACGATGTGGATTTTGACGGACAGTGTGTTGTGAATATCAAAACAGGTGCATCCATTTCGAGAGCGGAAATCGGAAACCGTGTGATGTGCAACAATGAAGAGGCGCTCTATGCCAGTGAGGCATACAGCTCACCGGTTTCACCGCCGCCGTTTATGGTCGGAATGGCGGAAGTGGAGATTGACAAAGAAACCGGAGAACTGAAATTGATTGATTATGTGGCAGTAGTAGATTGTGGAACGGTAGTGAATCCAAGTCTGGCGAGAGTACAGACAGAGGGAGGACTTGCACAGGGAATCGGAATGGCCATGTATGAAGATGTCATCTATAATGCAAAAGGAAAAAATTACAGCAATTCCTTTATGCAGTATAAAATCCCAAGCCGTCTGGATGTGGGCAATATTCGGGTGGAATTTGAAAGCAGCTACGAGCCGACAGGTCCGTTTGGAGCGAAATCAATAGGCGAGATCGTGATCAATACGCCGTCCCCTGCGATTGCAAGTGCAGTCAGCCATGCGGTCGGAGTAAAAGTGAGAGAACTTCCAATTACCGCAGAAAAAGTGTTCTGGGGGATGCAGGAAGAAGATTAAGAAAAATCTTCATGTCCGATGAAAATTGGATGTGGAGATTTTTTAGAAAGTGACTTTGTGAAAGAGTAACAAAAACAAGAAAAATAGAAAAAACAGCTGTACTGCTCTACAGAAGCATGTTATAATCATCTACATCAATAAGAACAAATCTGGTAAATTCTTATTGTTATTAATCTGCATACATTTCTTAATGTTGTAAAAATCTCAGTCAAATAAACAATGCATTGCTTATGAAAATATGTTTCCAAAAAACAATATAAAAATAAAAGAAGGAGTTTATTGTATGGGTATGACAAATGAACAATTGCTGCAGTCTATCACTACGGTTATTGTAGACCGTTTTGATATGCTGGATGGAAGAATCGAGAGGTTGGAACAGCGGGTAGATAAAATGGACACCGAGTTCCGACAGAAATTTGAACAAATAGATCAGAAGTTTGAACAGATAGGCCAGAAATTCGAACAGATAGACCGGAAGTTCGAGCAGATAGACCGGGAGTTCGAGCAGATAGACCGGAAGTTCGAGCAGATAGACCGGAAGTTCGAGCAGATAGATCAGAAGTTCGAACAGATAGACCGGAAGTTCGAACAGATAGACCAGAAGTTTGAACAGATAGACCGGAAGTTTGAGCAAATAGATCAGAAGTTTGATCAGATGGATCGAAAGTTGGAACAAATAGATCAGAAGTTCGAACAGATAGATCGAAGATTAGAGGATATGAACCAAAGACTAGAGGGTACGAATCGAAGATTAGATGGTGTGGAGCAAAAATTAAAGGATATGGAGCATACGATCATAGAAGTGGAAAGCAATGTCCTGTCAGAATTGGATACAGTGCAGGAACATGCGAACAACCGATCTGAGCGTATTGAGAACCGTTTGGTATGTCTGGAGCGCAATGGCAATAGTGCGCCCAATTGCGCACTTGCTTTGCGGACAGAAAAGTTGGAAGAGAGAGTGGAAGCTTTAGAAAGAAAAGTATCGTGAGGATAAGTCTATTTGTTGTTCTGTTTCTGATAAGCAATTCGGCTTGAGCCATCTTCTGTCAGGATGATTCCGCATTTTTTGAAATCCAGCTTAGCGAGAAGACTCTGCATGACGAGATTATCCTGATGGGTATCAATTTTCAGATTTTGACATTGTGAGAATGCCCAGTTTAAACAAAAAGAAGCTGCACCTTTTACTGTACCGTCAGAAGCGATTCTGTGAACAACTCCGTAAGGTGCGTCATTTAACCAGTTCCCGTCATAGATTGCGGTATAAGTGGCATCATTTTCAAATGCATAGTAAAAAACAGCAATCACACAATTGTGTTCTTCGCAGATATAGGCGTTGCCCATTTGGATATCATGTTCTATCATATCAACAGGAGGATATGTGGTTCCCCATTGAGTCGGATTTCCATGAGACGCCATAAAAGAACGGGCATGTTCATAAATGCGAAGGATAGAATCTAAATCTTTTAAAGTAGCAATTCTGATTTTCATAAGTGCAATTTCCTTTCCTTGATATATTAGATTTTATTGTAAGTGATAAGAAGAAAAAATGCAAATTGAAGAAAAAAATAGGGGGGGGGTAAAAATGATGGTAGAAGCTGGAGAATGTGAAAAAAATATGGAAAAATTTTGAATAAAATGGATGTAAAGTGTTAACAAACTGTGCTAAGAGGAATACCATGATAATACCAAACAGAGGGATTATTAGGCTTACCATGCCTAAGTTTATACACGTTTGGGAGTATAAATATAGGCACGACTAGAATTTGTAGCTTAGAAAATGAAAGGGGAAAAGTCGTAATTGTACTGTTGGGGTAAAACTTATTAATTAAGAGAATGTTTAGGAGGAAAGAAACATGTATAGGAAAAAGTTAATGCGCGCATGCTTAACAGGACTTATGGTTGTGAATGTTGCAACAGCAAATGTAGCGCCAGTATTTGCAGCTGAAGCACCAGCAGGAACAGAGACGACAACCTCAAAAGCATCTGTTGTAAAAGCACAGTTTGTAGATGCAGCAGGAACAGTCGTAGCAGGTGGAGACTACTTTGTAGATGCAGATGGAGATGGAATTTTCAACGTGAGTGAACTTCCAGTACCAGAAGGATACAAAGCAGAGACAGTTGGAGATTTCTTTACAAAAGATTACGCAGACACAGCACTCCAGGTAACGGTTGACAAAATTGCAAAAGCATCTATTATTAACGTACAGTTTATGGACGGAAATAAAGTCGTAGCAGGTGGAGACTATTTTGTAGATGCAGATGGAGATGGAATTTTTAATCTTAGTGAACTTCCGGTGCCAGAAGGATATGAATTGTCTTTGGCAGGTGATCAGTTCGTAAAACCAAACAAAGAAGACGATAAAAAAGAAGACAAAAAAGACGAGAAGAAGAATTCTCCAAAAACAGGAGATGAGACAAATGCAGCAGCTGCAGCATTACCGGCAGGTGTCAGTCTTGCAGCAATCCTTGCAGTATTAGTAAAAAAATTCAAATAATCTGAAAAACGAATAGACGGTTTTCGGTTATAAGAAATGAGAATATTGCCAAAAATGCAGTGCGTTTTTGGCAATATTTTTTTAAAATTTTCAGATTGTACTAAATCAAATACAAACGAGAATCATTCCTGTTTTCTCTTGTCTTTCTTTTAACATAATGGTATACTAAGACCCGTAAGAAAGAGAAAATGATTCATGTACATTGAAGGAGGATTTTAAACGATGGCACAGTTTGAACAGTGGTCAGGATTTAACGGAAGACTCTGGAAAGAGGAAGTTAACGTTCGTGACTTCATCCAGAACAACTACACACCATATGAAGGTGATGAATCTTTCCTGGTTGGACCTACAGAGGCAACTGACAAATTATGGGGAGAGCTTCAGAAACTGCAGAAAGAAGAGCGTGCAAAAGGCGGCGTTCTGGATATGGAGACAGAAGTAGTTTCTGGACTGACAGCGTATGGCCCGGGATATATTAACGAAGAAATGAAAGATTTAGAGCAGGTTGTTGGTCTTCAGACAGACAAACCGCTGAAGAGAGCATTTATGCCATACGGTGGTATTAAAATGGCTGAGCAGGCTTGTACAACATACGGATATGAGCCAAGCCCGAAACTGCACGAGATCTTCACAAAATATCATAAAACACACAATCAGGGAGTATTCGATATCTACACACCTGAGATGAAAAAAGCCCGTCACAGCAAGATCATCACAGGACTTCCGGACACATACGGAAGAGGACGTATCGTAGGTGACTACCGTCGTGTAGCTCTTTACGGAATCGATTACCTGATTGAGCAGAAACAGAATGATTTTATCGAAGGTGAAAGACACGGAATGAAAGGAACAGATTTCCGTCTTCGTGAAGAAATCGCTGATCAGATCAAAGCATTAAAAGAAATGAAAGAAATGGCTGCTGTTTACGGATTTGATATTTCCAGACCAGCTACAAACGCAAAAGAAGCTGTGCAGTGGCTGTACTTCGGATACCTTGCAGCAATCAAAACTCAGAATGGTGCTGCAATGAGCGTTGGACGTATTTCTACATTCCTTGACATTTATATTGAAAGAGACTTAAAGAACGGAACACTGACAGAGACAGAAGCTCAGGAACTGATCGACCACATCGTTATGAAGTTCAGAATGGTTAAATTCGCAAGAATTCCATCTTACAACGAGCTGTTCTCAGGAGACCCGGTATGGGCTACACTGGAAATGGGTGGTATCGGAATGGACGGACGTTCTATGGTAACAAAGAACGACTATCGTTTCCTTCATACACTGGAGAACATGGGACCTTCACCAGAGCCAAACCTGACAGTATTATATTCTTCTAATCTGCCAGAGAACTTCAAGAAATATTCTTCTTATATTTCTATCAAGACAAGTTCTGTACAGTACGAGAACGATGATGTAATGCGTCCGGTATGGGGAGATGACTATTCTATCTGCTGCTGCGTATCTGCAACACAGACAGGAAAAGAGATCCAGTTCTTTGGAGCACGTGCAAACCTTGCAAAATGTCTGCTTTACGCAATCAACGGTGGTGTTGATGAGAAGACAAAAACACAGGTTGCTCCAAAATACAGCCCAATCACATCAGAGTACCTTGACTATGATGAAGTAATGGACAAATATGACCAGATGATGGAATGGCTGTCTAAACTGTATGTAGATACATTGAACATGATTCACTACATGCACGACAAATACTACTATGAAGCAGCAGAGATGGCTCTGATCGATACAAATGTAAGACGTACATTTGCTACAGGTATCGCTGGATTCTCTCACGTAGTAGACTCTTTAAGTGCGATCAAATATGCAAAAGTTAAAGTAATCCGTGACGAAAACGGACTTGCTGTTGACTACGAGACAGAGGGAGACTTCCCAAGATACGGTAACGATGATGACCGTGCTGACGAGATTGCTGTATGGCTGTTAAGAACATTCATGAGCAAACTGAAAAAATGCCACACATACAGAGACTCTGAGCCAACAACATCTATCCTTACAATTACATCTAACGTTGTATATGGTAAGGCTACAGGATCTCTTCCAGACGGAAGAAAAGCTGGGGAACCACTTTCACCAGGAGCAAACCCATCTTACGGTGCAGAGCAGAATGGTCTGTTAGCTTCTCTGAACTCAGTTGCAAAACTTCCATACGAAGAAGCACTGGACGGAATTTCTAATACACAGACAATCAGCCCTGGAGCACTTGGACATGATGACGATGAGAGAAAAGTAAATCTGGCTAACGTAATGGACGGATACTTTGATCAGGGAGCACATCACCTGAACGTAAACGTATTCGGAACAGAGAAACTCATCGATGCTATGGAGCACCCAGAGAAAGAAGAATATGCAAACTTCACAATCCGTGTATCAGGATACGCTGTTAAATTCATCGACCTGACACGTGAGCAGCAGTTAGACGTAATTGCAAGAACATGCCATAAAGCACTGTAATTTGTAATTCACAGGGACGTAGTACAAACAGGATGCTACGTCCCTTTTTAAATATCAAGAGAAAGGGAATCAAGCAAATGAAAGGATATATACACTCAACAGAGAGTTTTGGATCCGTAGACGGACCGGGAGTCCGTTTTCTTATTTTTGTGAGCGGATGTCCAATGCGCTGTCAGTTCTGCCATAATCCGGATACATGGAGTATGAAGACAGGAACGCAGATGTCAGCAGATGAATTGTTGGACAAAGCATGGAAATACCGCAGTTATTGGGGAAAATCCGGTGGAATTACAGTCAGCGGAGGCGAGCCGTTGCTTCAGATGGATTTTCTGTTGGAATTATTTAAAAAAGCAAAAGAAAAAGGAATCCACACAACGATCGATACAAGTGGAGCGCCATTTACAAGAGAAGAACCGTTTTTTGGTAAGTTTGAGGAACTGATGAAATATACAGATCTGCTTCTTTTGGATATCAAACATATTGACGATGAGCAGCACAAGATTTTGACTGGTCATACGAATCAGAATATTCTGGATTTGGCGAGATATTTAAGTGACATCAATAAACCGGTGTGGATTCGTCACGTACTGGTTCCGGAGAGAAGTGATAATGATGAATATCTGAAAAAGCTGGATGCATTCATTCAGACACTCTCTAATGTAGAGAAAGTGGAAGTACTTCCGTACCATACATTGGGAGAGTATAAGTGGAAAGAACTGGGGATGGAATATCCGCTGGAGGGGATCGAGCCTCCGACAGAAGAGCGGATCCGCAATGCGAATGAATTGCTTCATACAGGAAAATAAAAAAGAAATCGCTCATCATCCGCCTGAGATGATGAGCGATACTTTTTATGCATTATTCTGTTTCAACAAATGCGTCTTTTCCAAGTCCGCACAGTGGACATAACCAGTCTTCCGGGATATCTTCAAAAGCTGTTCCAGCCTCTACACCGTTGTCTGGATCGCCTACTTCAGGATCATAAATGTATCCACATGCTTCACATAAATATTTTTTCATAAAAATAGTCCTCCTTTAATTTTTAACGAAATCTTTCTGACATATGTATTATAACCAAAATAAAACGATAAGTCTACTAGAAAGTAGAAATTTGTAATAATTTATAATAATGATAATTGTTATTAATATAAGAAATGCTAATAAAAAAGGGAGGCAGTAGCAGAATGAAGTAACAGGAATGAGGGAAATAGAAAACGATATTGACATCCATACAGGCTGTCCATATAATATAATTAGCAGTTGTATAAAAGGGTTCTGGTTGTTACAGGACCCTTTCTTATATTCTGGAGGGAGAAATTTATCATGAATAAAAAAGAAGTATTAGAAATCCGCAAGCAGTTTACACCGGCAAATTGCGCGATCACAAGAATTGCCGGCTGCTATGTGGATCATGAGAAAAATAAAAAGATGGAATCAAAATCGGCATTTTTATCTTTGCCTGAGGAAGAGGCGTTTAAATATTTTGACATTTTTAAAAAGACACTTTCCGGGACGATGGGGAAAAATATGTTGAATATGGAATTCCCGATCGACCAGGAGATGCCGGGCGGGACACAGGAATTTTTAATGAAACTAAAAGCCAGTAAGCTGGAAGATGACATGCTCCTGGAAGAATTTTATGACAAAGTAATCGCTACATATGAGTATGCGGAGAATTATTATATTATTTTAATCCATGCAATGTATGATGTGCCGGGCAGATCGTCTGACAATATGGAGATGTTTGACGCATCCGATGAAGTGTATGAGTATTTGGTGTGCAGTATCTGTCCGGTTTCGTTGTCAAAGGCAGGATTAAGTTACAATGCAGAGAGCAATTGTATTCAGGATCGTATCCGGGACTGGGTGGTAGATATGCCGGACAAGGGATTTTTGTTTCCGGCTTTTAATGACAGAAGCACGGATATTCATGGAGTACTCTATTATACGAAGAAATCAGAGGATTTGCAGCCGGAGTTGATTGAGCAGCTGCTGGGAGCAAGGATGCCGATGTCAGCCAACACGCAGAAGGAGACATTTCAGATGCTGATCGAGGATACTCTGGGAGAAGACGGAGATTATGAGACGATCCGCAATATCCATGATACTTTGAATGACATGATTGAGGAACATAAAGAAGAACCGGAGCCGCTGCAGCTGGATAAGACAGATGTGCGTAAGGTATTTGAAAAGAGCGGCGTTTCTTCGGAAAAAATGGAGTGTTTTGATCAAAATTATGAAGAGACAGCAGGGGAAAAGACTTCTCTTCTTGCAACCAATATTACGGAGACAAAAAAGTTTCAGATTGAAACGCCGGATATTGTGATTAAAGTCAATCCGGAACGGGCGGATCTGATCGAAACGAGAGTGATAGATGGAAGGCAGTGTCTGGTCATTGCTGTAGATGATCATATTGAAGTTAATGGAGTAAATGTAAGGACTCTGAAGCGCAAAAAAAGCACAGAAGAAGAGGAATAAAATAGAACATAACGGGATTTTTATCTGGCGGTCTCAGATGTTGATCAGAGACTGCTTTTTTACGAAATGAAAATAATTAAATATCTAACTAGTTTATTGGCATAAATATTAAAAAAATGTGAAAAATTATATTAATGCTTGATTTTTTTGGAAGATAATACTAATATATCGATTAGATATCTAACTAATTAAAAAGGAGGTATAGCAATGCGCTGTGATCTGGATAAGGTTCCAAGTGTCGGACTCTTTGGGATGGTGGTTCATCAGGGCGGACTGCGGGCACAGAAGATGTTTGACAAGTATGGGCTGAATAAGAGTCAGGCAGGCATCCTGTTTATGCTGCATCATGAGGAAGCTGTTTCTCAAAAGCCTCTTTCTCAGAAGGAGCTGGCAAAAAAGTTGAATGTGACGGCGCCGTCTATTACATCTGCGATTCAGAAGATGGAGAAGACTGGATTTATCAAACGGCAGCCGGATGAAAAGGATCAAAGGATCATGCGTCTGTATCTGGATGAAAAGGGAAAGGCCTGCATTGAACATGTAAAGGAAGTGGCCATGCAGATGGATGAAATCATGTTCCGCGGCATCAGTCAGGAAGAGAAGCTTCTTTTGCGAAGAATTATGATTCAGATTTTTGACAACTTAAAAGAAGAACCAAGGTTTCATACATCGGGAGAAAGCAAAACAGAGAGATAAGGCAGGAAAGGAGAGCGTATGAAAAATCTATTTAAATTTATCGGACATTACTGGAAAGCGGTCATCGCGATTGTTGCGATACTGGCAGTACAGGCTTATTGTGACCTGTCACTTCCGGCTTATACATCCGATATTGTCAACGTGGGAATCCAGCAGGGCGGAATTGAAGATAAAGTGCCGGCTGCGATTTCAGAAGAAGAGTGGAATAAGGTGATGTTGTTTGTATCACAAAAGGACCAGGACACGGTGAAGGATGCATATGAAAAAGACGAGAGTTCTTATGATAAGACCGCCTTCGTTTTGAAGGATTTCGTCAAGGAAGATGAGACAGCGCTGAAGAAAGTAGAAGATGTTTTAGCGCTTCCGATGATGGTAACTTCCGGTTTTGAGTCCGGAAGCAAGCAGACTCAGAAAATGGAGAAGGAACTGAAAAAACAGATTCCAAAGGAGATGCTCACAGAAGATACTACGGTGTTTGATATTTTACAGATGATGCCGCAGGAATCCAGAGAGGAACTGGTAAAAGAGATCAAAAAAGAAATGAAAGACATGCCGGATATGATTCTGGAGCAGGCAGCAGTAAGTTATGCAAGGAATGCATATCAGGATCTGGGTATGGATGTAGATCAGATGCAGTATCACTATCTGTTTACTACGGGCGGTAAGATGATCGCACTTGCGTTTCTTGGAATGGCAGCCAGTGTTTTAGTCTGTTATCTGGCTTCCCGGGTGGGAGCAAGAGTCGGACGGGATCTCAGAGGAAGAGTGTTCCGAAAGGTAGTTGGATTTTCCAACAACGAATTTGATCATTTTTCGACTGCATCATTGATTACAAGGAGTACCAATGATATTCAGCAGGTACAGTTTTTGGCAGTTATGGTTCTGCGAATGGTATTGTATGCACCGATTCTCGCGTTGGGCGGTGTTTATAAGGTATTTCAGACCAATGTTTCAATGTCCTGGATCATTGCACTTGCGGTGATTTTGATCTTTTGTGTGGTGTTGGTGCTGTTTGTTGCGGCAATGCCAAAGTTCAAAACATTGCAGAAACTGGTAGACAGGCTGAATCTGGTGACAAGAGAAATTCTGACCGGGCTTTCAGTGATTCGAGCATTCAGTACAGAAAAGCATGAAGAAGAGCGGTTCGACACAGCTAACAAAAACCTGACGAGAACGAATTTGTTTGTTAACCGTGCGATGACATTTATGATGCCGACGATGATTCTGATCATGAATGGTGTTTCTGTTCTGATCGTATGGAACGGGGCACATGGAATCAGTGACGGTCAGATGCAGGTTGGAGATATGATGGCATTTATTCAGTATACGATGCAGATTATTATGGGATTCCTGATGATCTGTATGATTTCGATCATGCTTCCAAGAGCGGGAGTGTCTGCAGATCGTATTCAGGAAATTCTGACAAGTGAGACGGTGATCGATGATCCGAAAGAAGCAAAGGCATTCTGTAAAGAAGAAGCAGGTGTCCTGAAGTTTGATCATGTGTCATTCCGTTATCCGGGAGCAGACGAAGATGTACTCCATGATATTCATTTTACGGCAAGGCCGGGAGAGACGACAGCGATTATCGGAAGTACCGGAAGCGGAAAATCCACACTGGTCAATCTGATCCCGCGATTTTATGATGTGACGGAAGGAACGATCACCCTGGATGGTGTGGATATCAGAGAAGTATCCCAGCATACGCTGCGTGATAAGATTGGATATGTTCCGCAGAAAGGTGTTCTGTTTTCCGGAGATATTGCTTCCAATATTTTGTTTGGAAATCCGGATGGAGGAGAAGCTGTGATGAAGGAAGCAGCACAGATCGCACAGGCGGAAGAGTTTATCGAAGCAAAATCAGAGAAATATCACAGTCATATAGCACAGGGCGGTTCGAATGTATCAGGAGGACAGAAGCAGAGGCTTTCCATTGCAAGAGCAATTGCAAAACGTCCAGAATTGTTTATTTTTGATGACAGCTTTTCGGCGCTTGACTATAAGACAGATGTTGCACTTAGAAAAGCGTTGAAGAAAAAGACTGCGCAGAGCACGGTGCTGATCGTAGCACAGCGTATCAGCACAATCCTTCATGCAGAGCAGATTATTGTATTAGATGAAGGAAAGATCGCCGGAATCGGAACGCATAGAGAACTTTTGGATTCGTGTGAAGTGTATCGTCAGATTGCGGCTTCACAGCTTTCTGAGGAAGAGTTAGATTTGAACGGAAAGGGGGCAGAGGCAAATGCCTAGACATGGACATATGGGGCCGGGCGGCGCCAATGAGAAAGCAAAAGACTTTAAGGGAACGCTGAAAAAGCTTCTTCATTATATGAGTGTCTTTAAAGTACAGATGGCATTTATTGTGATTTTTGCAATCTGTGGAACCGTTTTTGATATTGTAGGACCGAAGATTTTAGGAAAGGCCACAACAGAGATTTATAATGGTCTGGTCAGTAAAGTGTCAGGCGGCAGTGGAATGGACTTTGGGAGAATTGGGCAGATTCTTCTGATGACATTGGGATTATATCTGATCAGCGCATTGTGTTCGTTTATCCAGGGCTATCTGATGACGGGAGTTTCCCAGAAAACAACATACCGTTTGCGTAAGGAGATTTCCGAGAAGATCAATCGGATGCCGATGAATTATTTTGATACAAAGCCGGTCGGAGAAGTACTCTCCAGAGTGACCAATGATATTGATACGCTGGGACAGAGTCTGAACCAGAGTGCGACACAGATGATCACGTCCGTGACAACATTGATCGGAGTACTGGCAATGATGCTTTCCATCAGCCCGTTGATGACATTGGCGACGCTGGTAATCCTGCCGGTCTCTATGATCCTGATTTCATTTGTGATGAAGCATTCACAGAAATATTTCCGCGGACAGCAGGCATATCTGGGAAATGTGAATGGGCAGGTGGAAGAAATCTACAGTGGACATAATATCATCAAAGCCTTCAATAAAGAGGAAGATGTGATTCGTGAGTTTGATACAACCAATGACAGGCTTTATGATTCCGCATGGCGTTCTCAGTTTTTTTCCGGGATGATGATGCCGATCATGCAGTTTATCGGAAATCTCGGATATGTGGTGGTTGCGATTCTGGGAGGATTTCTGGCGATCAGAAAGACAATTGAAGTAGGAGATATTCAGTCTTTTATTCAGTATGTGAAACGTTTTACACAGCCGATCCAGCAGATCGCACAGGTTGCGAACATGCTGCAGATGACGGCGGCGGCGTCCGAGAGAGTGTTTGAATTCCTGGAGGAAGAAGAGGAAGATCAGACTGTGGAGCATCCGGTATCGGTAGAAAATCTGGAAGGAAATGTAAGCTTTGATCATGTTCATTTTGGATACAATGCGGATAAGATCATTGTCAATGACTTCTCAGCAGAAGTAAAAGAGGGGCAGAAAATTGCAATTGTAGGACCGACCGGAGCAGGAAAGACGACGATGATCAAGCTTCTGATGCGATTCTACGATGTGAACAGCGGTGCCATCAAGATCGACGGACATGACGTCAGGGATTTCAACAGAAGTGAACTGCGTGAGATGTTCGGAATGGTGCTGCAGGATACCTGGCTGTTCAATGGAAGTATCCGGGACAATATCAAATACGGAAAACTGGATGCAACGGATGAAGAAGTGATCCAGGCAGCCAAGGCAGCTCATGTGCATCAGTTTGTGAAGACGCTTCCGGGCGGATATGATATGGAACTGAATGAAGAAGCAAACAATGTGTCTCAGGGACAGAAACAGCTGCTGACGATCGCGAGGGCAATTCTGGCAGATCCGAAGATCCTGATTCTGGATGAGGCGACAAGTTCTGTAGATACAAGGACAGAGGTATTGATCCAGAAAGCCATGGATAACCTGATGAAGGGACGTACCAGCTTTGTGATCGCTCATCGTCTGTCAACGATCCGGGATGCAGATATGATCCTTGTTATGAAAGACGGAGATATCGTAGAGCAGGGAAATCACGAAGAACTTCTGGCAAAAGGCGGATTCTATGCGGATCTGTATAACTCACAGTTTGAGAAAACAACGGAAGTGGCATAATATAAGAACCGGCAGGAGAGGAGACTTTCCTGTCGGTTTTGTGTTTCGTGAAAAAATATGTTATACTAAAAAATATGACAAAAAAGGGGGCAAAAGAGTATGCCGTTGACACATTTTGATGCGGAGGGAAAAGCCCGCATGGTAGACGTGACAGAGAAAAAAGAGACGGTAAGAGAAGCAACAGCAACCGGAAAGATCAAAGTCAGCCGGGACGTGTATGATGCGATTGAAGCCGGAACGGTCGGAAAAGGCGATGTGCTTTCTGTGGCGACCACAGCCGGGATCATGGGTGTGAAACGGACGGCGGATCTGATTCCGATGTGTCATATCCTGCCGATCACGAACTGTAAGATCCGTTTTGAAAAGGATCCAAAAAATCTGGAGATCACCTGTTTTTGTACGGTAAAAGTGACCGGAAAGACCGGAGTGGAGATGGAGGCGCTGACAGGTGTCAGTGTGGCGCTTCTGACGATTTATGATATGTGTAAGGCTCTGGATAAATTTATGGAGATACAGGATATTTATCTTTGTAAAAAGACCGGAGGAAAGAGCGGAGAAATCGTAAATCCGAGAATGGAAGACAGAGGAGAAGAGGGAAGATGAAGGCAGCAGTTGTGACATTGAGCGACAGGGGATTCCGAAACGAACGGGAAGATAAAAGCGGAGAGCTGGTACAGATGATGTTGAAAGAAGCCGGATATGAAGTGGCGGAATACAGGTTACTTCCGGATGAGCAGGCGCAGATTGAGACAGTATTAAAAGAGTTGAGTGATGAGAAAGAGATGGATCTGATCCTCACGACAGGAGGAACCGGGTTTTCGCAAAGAGACTGTACACCGGAAGCAACGCTGAATGTAGCTACCAGAAATGCGCCGGGGATTGCAGAAGCAATGCGGTATGCGTCACTGGCTATTACCCCCAGAGCGATGTTGAGCCGCGGGGCATCGGTGATTCGAAATCAGACACTGATCATTAACCTTCCGGGTAGTCCGAAAGCGGTGAAAGAAAATCTGGAGTATATTTTGCCTACACTGTCACATGGACTGGAAATTTTAAAAGGAGTGACAGGAGAATGCGGGATCAGTTTGAAAGAAACATAAATTATATGAGAGTGTCTGTCACAGACCGATGTAATCTGCGCTGCGTGTATTGCATGCCAAAAGATGGCGTTCAGCAGATTTCTCACGATGAGATCCTTACGTTTGATGAGATCGCAAGGGTGTGCCGGATCGGGGCAGAACTTGGGATTTCCAGGATCAAGCTGACAGGCGGCGAACCGCTGGTGCGAAAGGGGATTGAAGACCTTGCAGAGATGATCTGCCGGATTCCGGGAATCGAGCAGGTGACGCTGACGACAAACGGAATCCTGTTAAAAGACAAATTGCCTGCACTCAAAAAGGCTGGAATTTCTGCGGTTAACATCAGTCTCGATACGATGGACAGAGCGCAGTACCAGGAATTGACAGGAAAGGACTGTTTGTTGCAGGTAACGGAAGGCATTCGGGCGGCACTGGAGCAGGGGATGCGTGTGAAAATAAACTGCGTGGCGCTGAATGAATGTAATGAGTCTCAGTGGGGAAAGCTTGCAGCATTGGCAAAAGAGTATCCGCTGGATGTGCGTTTTATTGAAATGATGCCGATTGGTCTTGGAAAAGCTTATCAGGGAAGTATGCAGGAAGTGATACAGAAGAACCTGGAAAACATATATGGTGCAGCAAAGCCGGATTCAGGGGGAGTGCGTGGAAATGGTCCGGCAGTATACTGGGAGCTTCCGGGGATTCAGGGAAAGATTGGATTTATCAGTGCGATCTCCCATAAGTTCTGCAAAGACTGCAACCGGATTCGGATGACGGCTGAAGGTTTTGTGAAGCCCTGTCTGCAGTTCGCACAGGGAGTGGATATGAGATCCCTTTTAAGAGGGCAGACGGATGATGAAGAACTGAAGCAGGTATTCGAGCAGTTGATTTATGAAAAGCCGCGCTGCCATCAGTTTGAAACAGAAAAAGCGGACGAAAGTCTCGAACAGCGCGAGATGTCAAAAATCGGAGGATAGGTTGAAATGGGAATTGTAAGAGCAGTGTGTACGAGCCCGGCAAAGGGAACGCAGAAGACGAACGTGAAAAGTGCGGAATTTATAGAAGATTTTGGAATCAAAGAGGATGCCCATGCGGGAAAGTGGCATCGTCAGATCAGTCTTCTTTCCTATGAAAAGATCGAGGCGTTTCGGGCAAGAGGAGCAGAGGTTGCAGATGGTGCATTTGGAGAAAATCTGGTGGTAGAGGGATTTGACTTTAAAAATCTTCCGGTGGGAACCAGGTTTCAGTGCAATGAAGTTATTTTAGAGATGACACAGATTGGAAAGGAATGTCATCACGGATGTGAGATTTTTCAGAAGATGGGAGACTGTATCATGCCAAGGGAAGGTGTATTTGCAAGGGTCATCCACGGCGGACGGATTTCCTGTGGGGATGAGATGTACATGTTGGGTCAAGGTGAGCAGTAACCATTTCGATATGAAGTGAGAGAAGATTTTCTTGCAGAAATAAAGGAAACGTAATATAGTGTAAAAAGCAAAAGTAAACGGAGGAACAAACATGAAATGGAATAAATTTCGTCTGACAACAACAACAGAGGCGGAGGATATTGTCAGCAGTATGCTTATGGATCTGGGAATCCAGGGGGTCGAGATTGAAGATAAAGTTCCGCTGACACAGTCGGATAAAGAGCAGATGTTCGTTGATATCCTGCCGGAGACAGAGGCAGATGACGGTGTGGCATACCTGAGTTTTTATCTGGAGGAGGATGAAGATAAAGAGAAGGTACTTGCTGATGTGCGTGCAGAATTACAGGATATGGCATCCTATTTGAACGTGGGTGCGTGTACGATCGAAGAGTCTCAGACAGAGGATGTGGACTGGGTAAATAACTGGAAGCAGTATTTTCATCAGTTCTATGTGGATGACATTCTGATCATCCCATCCTGGGAGGAAGTAAAGCCGGAAGACAGTGATAAAATGGTGATCCATATTGATCCGGGGACTGCATTCGGAACAGGAATGCATGAGACAACCCAGCTTTGTATCCGGCAGATCCGCAAATATACAACGCCGGAGACAACAATCCTTGATGTGGGATGCGGAAGCGGTATTCTGGGAATGCTGGCTTTGAAATTCGGCGCAAAATATTCCGTCGGAACAGATCTGGATCCATGTGCAATCGAGGCAACTTATGAGAACATGGAAGTTAATGGCATCGGTAAAGAGATGTACGAAGTGATGATCGGAAATATCATTGATGACAAAGACGTGCAGGACAAAGTCGGTTATGGAAAATATGACATTGTCGTTGCAAATATTCTGGCAGATGTTTTGGTCGCACTGACACCGGTGATCGTGGATCAGCTCAAAGACGGTGGAATTTACATCACCAGCGGAATTATTGATGACAAAGAAGAGACAGTGGTAGAGGCAGTTAAAGCAGCAGGTCTGGAAGTCCTGGAAGTGACGTATCAGGGTGAGTGGGTTTCTGTGACAGCAAGAAAGAACGGATAAGGAAGGATTAAGATCCATGCAGAATTTTTTTGTATATGACTCTCAGGTGCAGGGGGAAAACATTTATATAGAGGGAACCGATGTAAATCACATCGTACATGTTCTTCGTATGAAGGCTGGAGAGGAAGTCAGCGTACACGATGATGTGAACCGGAAATACCTGTGCCGGATCGAGGAACTGCTGGAAGAAAGAGTGGTGCTTTCAATTGTGGAGCAGCAGGAATCAGACACGGAACTTTCCTGCCCGATCTATCTGTTCCAGGGTCTTCCAAAGGGAGATAAGATGGAATGGATCATTCAGAAGTGCGTAGAGCTTGGAGTACACGCAATCGTGCCGGTTGCGACGAAGCGGGCGGTTGTAAAGCTGGACGAGAAGAAAGCGCAGAAAAAAGTGAACAGATGGAATGCCATCGCAGAGAGTGCGGCGAAGCAGTCCGGAAGAGGGATCGTTCCGGAAGTACTTCCGGTGGTGAAATGGAAGGAGGCTCTGGAATACGCGCGTCACCTGGATGTTAAGATGATCCCTTATGAGAAGGCGGCAGGGATAAACGCGACAAAGCAGCTGATCGGCTCTGTTTCTTTTGGACAGTCAGTCGGGATTTTTATCGGTCCGGAAGGCGGTTTTGAAGAGGCAGAAGTGGAAGCTGCAAAAGAGATTGGGGCAGTTCCGGTGACTCTGGGAAGAAGAATCTTACGAACAGAGACAGCGGGGATGACGATCCTGTCAATTCTGATGTATCATCTGGAAAGAGAGTAACATAGTGTAATAATGAGAAGAAGTGAAAAGGAAGGTATCATGGAAGTATATTTGGACAATTCGGCGACTACCAGATGTTACACAGAGGTGGGAGAACTGGTATATAAAGTGATGTGTCAGGACTATGGCAATCCGTCTTCCATGCACCGCAAAGGTGTGGATGCGGAGCATTATATCAAGGATGCAAAAGAAATTCTGGCAAAAATTCTGAAGGTCAATGCAAAAGAAATTTATTTTACGTCCGGCGGTACAGAAAGTGACAATCTGGCGATCATTGGAACAGCAAAAGCAAACAAAAGAAGAGGAAATCATCTGATCACGTCATCTATTGAGCATCCGGCGATTTTGAACACGATGCGTTATCTGGAAGAGGAAGAAGGCTTTCGTGTGACCTATCTTCCGGTGGACAGCATGGGACGCATCAAGCTGGAAGCTCTGAAAGAGGCGTTGTGTGACGAGACAATGCTGGTTTCCGTCATGTATGTGAATAACGAAGTAGGAGCAGTGCAGCCGATCGATGAGGCTGTCCGGATCGTGAAGGAATATAATCCGGATATTCTGTTCCATTCGGATGCCGTACAGGGATTCGGAAAGTATAAGATTTATCCGAAGCGTCAGAAGATCGATCTGCTGACAGGAAGTGGGCATAAGATCCACGGACCGAAAGGAACTGGATTTTTATATGTCAGTGAGAAAGTTAATATCAAACCAATCGTGTTTGGCGGAGAACAGCAGAAAAATGTCCGTTCCGGTACAGAGAACGTTCCGGGGATTGCAGGACTCGGGTTAGCGGCAAAGATGATCTACCATGATCTGGATATGAAGACTGCACTGATGCGGGAGCTCAAAGAGTATTTTATTGAGGGAATTGCGAAGATTGAAAATACAACCGTTCACGGGATGACCGATGAAAACAGTGCACCGCATATCATCAGTGTGGGATTTGCAGGGATTCGAAGTGAAGTGCTTCTGCATACACTGGAAGATAAAGGCATTTACGTATCCTCAGGTTCTGCATGTGCGTCCAACCATCCGGCGATCAGCGGGGTGTTAAAGGGCATCGGAGCCGGAAAAGAGTATCTGGATGCGACGATCCGTTTCAGCATGTCTGAATTTACAACCAGAGAAGAAATTGACTATACATTGGAAACGCTATATAATTGTGTACCGATGCTGAGAAGATATACAAGACATTGATGCTTGATAAAGAGTCCAAAAGAAAAGGATAAATAAAGGAGAATATCATGAGATTTCATTCATTTTTGATTAAATACGGAGAAATCGGGATCAAAGGAAAGAACCGGTATCTGTTTGAAGACGCTCTGGTGCGTCAGATCCGTTTTGCATTGAAGGATGTGGACGGAGAATTTAATGTACACAAAGCACAGGGGAGAGTGTATGTGGACTGTGAAGGCGAATACGATTACGAAGAGACTGTGGAAAGTTTGAAACGAGTGTTTGGTATCGTAGGAATCTGCCCGGTTGTGCGTCTGCAGGACAATGGATTTGAACAGCTGAAAAAAGATGTGGAAAAATATATCGGAGAAGTGTACCCTGAGAAAAACCAGACATTTAAGATTGAAGCAAGAAGAAGCAGAAAGTTTTATCCGTTGAATTCTATGGAATTGAACTGTGAGTTGGGCGGTGTGATCCTGGATGCGTACCCGGAGATGAAAGTAGACGTACACAATCCGCAGATTCGTCTGAATGTGGAAGTACGGGAAGAGATTTATCTGTACTCAGAGATTATTCCGGGGCCGGGCGGAATGCCGGTAGGAACTAACGGAAGTGCCATGCTCCTGCTCTCCGGTGGTATCGACAGCCCGGTTGCCGGATATATGATCGCAAAACGAGGTGTCGCTCTGGAAGCAACGTATTTCCATGCACCACCGTATACGAGTGAACGTGCAAAAGAAAAAGTGGTGGATCTGGCAAGACTGGTTTCCAGGTATTCCGGCCCGATCAAGCTCAACGTAGTCAACTTTACAGACATTCAGCTGTATATCTATGAGAAGTGTCCGCATGAAGAACTGACGATTATTATGCGAAGATACATGATGAAGATCGCAGAGCATTTTGCAAAACAGGATGGCTGCCTGGGACTGATCACCGGAGAAAGTATCGGACAGGTTGCGAGCCAGACGATGCAGAGCCTTATGGCAACCAATGCGGCATGTACGCTTCCGGTCTACCGTCCGCTGATTGGATTTGATAAAAAAGAAATCGTGGATATTTCTGAAAAGATTGATACGTACGAGACATCGATCCAGCCGTATGAAGACTGCTGTACGATTTTTGTTGCCAAGCATCCGGTGACAAAACCGAATCTGGAGCGTATTGAGAAATCCGAGAGAAATCTGGATGAGAAGATTGATGAGCTGATGCAGACAGCAATCGATACGGTTGAAACGATCATGGTAAAATAGGACAATAAAAAGGCTGCCTCATAAAGAGACAGCCTAAAAATAAATGATTCCATTATTTGATGATGTAAGAATCCAGTGCAGCTAAGATGTCATCCAGATTAGAATCAGCGTGGATATTCAGATCGATCGGTTTAGAAAGATCCAAACTGAAAATTCCCATAATTGATTTGGCATCTATCACATATCTTCCGGACACTAAATCAAAATCGTTGTCATATTTTGTGATTTCGTTTACAAATGATTTTACTTTGTCGATTGAGTTTAAAGAAATCTGTACTGTTTTCATTATAAAAGTCCCTCCTTGATATACAATGCTTCGAGTATCTGTACTCTAGGTATATTCTACGAGAAGTAACTGCAAAAGTCAAGGAACAAACAGGAAAAACAAGGAAAACCAGGAGAATATTTTTATGAAAAAAGTCGCGTTACACAATCTGGGATGTAAGGTAAATGCATATGAGACAGAAGCCATGCAGGAAATGCTGGAACATGCCGGATATGAGATCGTTCCGTTTCAGGAAGGAGCGGACATTTATGTGATCAATACATGCACAGTGACCAATATTGCGGATCGCAAATCAAGACAGATGCTGCATCGGGCAAGAAAGATGAATCCGGATGCTGTTGTGGTCGCAGCCGGCTGTTATGTGCAGGCACAGGCTGAAAAGCAGGTGATCGATCCATGTATTGATATTGTACTCGGAAACAATAAAAAGCAGGATCTTCTGACAGCGCTGCAGGCATATGAAGAAGCACACGGTGATTTGCGGGAAGTGATCGATATCAATCATACAAAAGAATATGAGAATCTGCATCTGACAAAACAGGGGGAGCATACGAGAGCATATATCAAGGTGCAGGATGGCTGCAACCAGTTTTGTTCTTACTGTATTATCCCGTATGCGAGAGGAAGAGTCAGAAGCAGGGCAAAAGAAGATGTAGTAGCAGAAGTGACAGATCTGGCGAAAAACGGATACCAGGAAGTCGTGCTGACGGGAATTCATCTGAGCTCCTATGGCATTGATTTTGAAAATGAAGACAATCTGCTCAGTCTGATTCGTGCAGTGCATGAGATTGAAGGAATCAAAAGGATTCGTCTGGGATCTCTGGAACCAAGGATCATCACAGAAGAGTTTGTACAGGCGATCGCAGCGCTTCCGAAGATGTGCCCGCACTTCCATCTGTCATTGCAGAGTGGCTGCAATGAAACCTTAAAGAGGATGAACCGCAGATATACAAGTGAAGAGTTTTATGAAAAGTGTGAGATATTAAGAAAGTATTTTGAAAAACCGGCGCTGACAACAGATGTGATCGTGGGATTTCCGCAGGAAACAGAGGAAGAATTTGAAACAACGTATGAATTTCTGAAAAAGATCTGCTTCTATGAGACTCATATTTTCAAATATTCCAAACGAGAAGGCACGAAAGCGGCAGTGATGCAGGGACAGATCCCGGAGCAGATCAAGGCAAAAAGAAGCGCCAGACTGATCGAACTGGGGGAGAAAAACCGCAGAGCATATGAAGAATCGTTCCTTGGAAAAACAGTGGAAGTGCTGGTGGAAGAAAAATCGGATGTGAACGGAAAAGAAATGTGGACAGGGCACACAAAAGAGTATATGAAAATTGCACTAGAGTCAGAGAAAAATCTTCAGAATTGTATTCTAAACGTGCAAATTAAAGATGGCCGGGAAATTATTCATTGAATTTTAAAATAGATTATATTAGAATGATAAGTAGGATACTAACGCAATTATGCTGATTCCGGGGAATCAGATCTGCGCGTGAATAAAAGAAAAATGGAGGAGATACGATGAGCGATTTGAGTAATACACAGTTCTTTCAGGTAGAACCGGGACCACAGATTTCTGCAAAAGATATTCTGGAAATCGTGTATAAGGCACTGAAAGAAAAAGGATACAACCCGGTTAACCAGATCGTGGGATACATTATGTCAGGAGATCCTACTTACATTACCAGCTATAATGGAGCAAGAAGCCTGATTATGAAGGTGGAAAGGGATGAATTGGTCGAAGAACTGTTAAAAGCGTATATCGAGCATAATTCATGGGAATAATCGACTATGCGGATCATGGGACTGGATTATGGCACGAAGACTGTAGGGGTTGCGATCAGCGATGCTCTTGGTCTGACTGCGCAGGGGATAGAGACCATTCAGAGAAAAGAGGAAAACAAGCTGCGCCGTACACTCGCCCGGATTGAAGAGCTGGTAAGGGAATATGAAGTGGATACGATCGTGCTTGGTTTTCCGAAGCATATGAATAACGATGTGGGTGAACGTGCAAAAAAGTCTCTGGAATTCAAAGAGATGCTGGTGCGCAGGACAGGACTTGATGTGGTGATGTGGGACGAGCGGCTTACTACCGTGGAGGCAGAGCGTACATTGATCGAGAGTCAGGTGCGGCGCGAGAACAGAAAGCAGTATATTGACAAGATCGCAGCTGTTTTTATCCTGCAGGGATATCTGGATTCGATTTATTTGAAAAAGAAAGCCGAAGAGGAAAACTAGAAGCTGCTCACAGGAGGAAGAACGCATGGAAAAGATTAAGTTTTGTTTTGACGAGTCGGGAGACAGCGTTGAATTTTTTGTACTGGAACAGACAAAGATCAACGGGGCATCCTATATTCTTGTGACAGATTCACAGGAGGATGACGCGGAGTGTCTGATCTTAAAAGAAGGTGAATCTCAGGACGCGAAAGAGAGTGTCTATGAGATCGTAGAGGACGACGTAGAATTACAGGCGGTTTCCAAAGTATTTGAGGAACTGCTGGAAGATGTAGAGATTGAAATGTAACTTAGAATATTACTTTACCGCAGGGGACGTGGAGGATGACAGTAGAACAGGAAAAAGTACAGGGGATGCTCAAGGAAAAGCTCAGAGAAAAAGGCTGGAAAGTGACCAGACAGAGACTTTCTATTTTGCAGACCCTGGCAGAACATAAAGGGCAGCATCTGGCGGCGGAAGACATTTTTGAGCTGATGAAGGATGAATATCCGGAAATGGGGCTTGCTACCGTGTACCGTACGCTGCAGCTTTTGTATGAGATTCAGCTGATCGACCGGATTCATTTCAATGATGGATGTATCCGGTATGAGATCGGTCATATATTTGACGGAGACTCCAAACACAGTCATCATCATCTGATCTGCAGAACATGTGGGCGTGTGATGCCGTTTGAAGATGATTTTCTGGAGGATCTGGAGGCACAGATCGAAGCCGATACCGGTTTTCATGTGTTGGATCATGAACTGAAATTTTATGGTCAGTGTAAGGAATGTGCCGAAGCTTCCATGCGGAAAGAGAATACATAAAAAACTCATGGAGGTGTATATTTTTGAAAAAAGAAAATCGTGGAAAATTAAAAATCATTCCTTTGGGAGGTCTTGAGCAGATCGGTATGAATATTACTGCTTTCGAATATGAAGACAGTATCATTGTGGTAGACTGCGGACTTGCATTCCCGGAGGATGACATGCTCGGAATCGATCTGGTCATTCCGGATGTGACTTATCTGAAGGATAATATATCCAAAGTAAAAGGATTTGTGATCACCCATGGTCATGAAGATCATATCGGAGCTTTGCCGTATGTACTTAAGGAGATCAATCTTCCAATCTATACTACAAAGCTGACAATGGGAATCATCGAGAACAAGTTAAAAGAGCATAATCTGCTCCGTACGACAAAGAGAAAAGTGGTGCGTCATGGACAGTCCATCAATCTTGGACAGTTCCGAATTGAATTTATCAAGACGAACCACAGTATTCAGGATGCTTCCGCACTGGCGATCTATTCACCGGCAGGAACTGTTGTGCATACCGGAGACTTCAAGGTGGATTATACACCGGTATTCGGAGATGCCATTGATCTGCAGCGTTTTGCGGAGATCGGAAAGAAAGGTGTGCTGGCTCTGATGTCAGACAGCACGAATGCAGAGCGGAAAGGATTTACCCAGTCAGAGCGTACGGTGGGAATTACGTTTGATCATATTTTTGCAGAGCATCAGAACACAAGAATCATCATCGCGACATTTGCATCGAACGTAGACCGTGTGCAGCAGATCATCAACTCTGCGTATAAGTACGGAAGAAAAGTTGTGGTAGAAGGACGCAGCATGGTAAATATCATTACGACAGCATCTGAGCTTGGGTATCTGAATGTTCCGGAGAATACACTGATCGAGATCGATCAGTTGAAGAACTATCCACCGGAGAAGACCGTTCTGATCACAACAGGAAGCCAGGGAGAATCCATGGCTGCACTTTCCAGAATGGCAGGGGATGTACACCGTAAAGTGACGATTCAGCCGAATGACACGATCATTTTCAGTTCGAATCCGATTCCTGGAAATGAGAAGGCAGTATCCCGTGTGATCAATGAGCTTTCTGCAAAGGGTGCGAACGTGATATTCCAGGATGCGCATGTTTCCGGACATGCCTGTCAGGAAGAGTTAAAGCTGATCTATTCGCTGGTAAAACCAAAGTATGCCATTCCGGTGCATGGTGAGTACCGCCACTTAAAAGCAAATGCGGAGATCGCGCAGTCTCTGGGAATTCCGAAAGAGAATATCTTTATCATCCAGAGCGGAGATGTGATCGAGCTGAGTGATGCAGAAGCAAAAATAGTGGATAAAGTCCATACAGGAGCGATTCTGGTAGATGGTCTGGGTGTCGGTGATGTCGGAAATATCGTATTGCGAGACAGACAGCATCTGGCAGAGGACGGAATTCTGATCGTTGTTCTGACACTGGAAAAAGGCAGCAACAATCTGCTGGCAGGACCGGATATCGTATCCAGAGGATTTGTCTATGTAAGAGAATCCGAAGGACTGATGGAAGAAGCCAGAAAGGTTGTGACAGACAGTCTGGATAAATGTCTTTCCGGAAGACATGCGGACTGGAATAAGATCAAGATGACGATCCGTGACACAATGAACGATTTTATCTGGAAGAAGACAAAGAGAAGACCAATGGTCATTCCGATTATTATGGATGTGTAAGATATGATAGTAGATGAACGTATCGTGACATTCATCAATTCCTTAGAGACAGAGAACAGTGAAATACTCGAAGCAGTGGAACAGGAAGCTCTGAGCACATATGTGCCGATCATACGAAAAGAAATGCAGAGTTTCCTGAAAGTGCTTCTGATGATACAAAAACCTATGTGCATCCTGGAAGTAGGGACCGCAGTAGGTTTCTCTGCGTTATTGATGAGTGAAGCGGCACCAGAAGGGTGCAGGATCACAACAATTGAAAATTACGAAAAGAGAATTCCGATCGCCAGGGAGAATTTCAGACGGGCAGGGAAAGAAGAGCAGATCACGCTCATAGAGGGAGATGCTATGGATGTGCTGAAAACACTGGAGGGCAGCTTTGATTTTATTTTTATGGATGCTGCAAAGGGACAGTATATCCGGTATATGCCCCAGGTGCTGCGTTTGCTTCGTCCGGGCGGAACTCTTGTGACAGATAATGTACTGCAGGATGGGGATATTATCGAATCCCGTTTTGCGGTGGAACGGAGAAACCGAACGATTCATTCCAGAATGCGGGAGTATCTGTACGAATTAAAACACCATGAACTGCTGACAACGTCCATTATTCCGCTTGGGGATGGAGTGGCTGTCAGTGTGAAGAAACAGGAAGGAGAATAAAATGGCAAGACATCCTGAACTTTTGATACCGGCAAGCAGCCTGGAAGTATTAAAGACAGCAGTCATTTTTGGAGCAGATGCGGTTTATATCGGAGGAGAGGCATTTGGACTCCGTGCAAAAGCGAAGAACTTTTCCATGGAGGACATGAAAGAAGGAATCGCATTTGCGCATGAACATGATGTGAAAGTGTATGTAACAGCCAATATCCTGGCACACAATGAGGATCTGCCGGGAGTGCGTAAATATTTTGAGGAACTCAAGGAAATCAAGCCGGATGCTCTTATTATTGCGGATCCGGGAGTGTTTGAGATCGCAAAAGAAGTGTGCCCTGAGATTGAGAGACACATCAGTACTCAGGCAAACAATACAAACTATGGAACCTATAATTTCTGGTATAAACAAGGCGCGAGCCGCGTGGTTTCCGCCAGAGAGCTGTCTCTGGAAGAAATCAAAGAGCTGCGCGCGAATATTCCGGAGGATCTGGAAATCGAGACATTTGTACATGGAGCGATGTGTATTTCTTATTCCGGAAGATGCCTTCTGAGCAACTATTTCACAGGCAGAGATGCAAACAGGGGGGCATGTACCCACCCGTGCCGCTGGAAATATGCGGTTGTGGAGGAGAAGAGACCGGGAGAGTATCTGCCGGTTTATGAGAATGAAAGAGGAACTTATATTTTCAACTCCAAGGATCTGTGCATGATCCAGTATATCCCGGAGATTCTGGACGCGGGTATTGACAGTCTGAAAATCGAAGGACGTATGAAAACCGCGCTCTATGTGGCAACAGTTGCAAGAACCTACAGAAAGGCGATCGATGACTATCAGAAGGATCCGGAATTATATAAAAAGAATATGCCGTGGTATCTGGAGCAGATTTCCAATTGTACGTACCGCCAGTTTACGACAGGATTCTTCTTTGGAAAACCGGATGAGACAACACAGATCTATGACAGCAATACGTATGTGAAAGAGTATACCTATCTCGGAATTATCGGAGAGGTCAGGGACGGTCTGTGCCGGATCGAACAGCGCAACAAGTTTTCTGTGGGTGAGATCATTGAGATCATGAAGCCGAACGGGGAAAATGTGGAAGCGAAAGTAGAGCGTATCCTCAATGAAGAAGGAGAGGAGCAGGAGAGTGCTCCTCACTCAAAACAGGTGTTATATGTGGCGCTGGATCAGAAGGCGGACAAATATGATATCTTACGAAGAGCAGAAAAAGACGCGTAGCTTTTCGACCGCGCTCTTTTCTATCCGGGATACATAAGAACGGGAGATCCCCAGTTGTTTGGCGACTTCCCTCTGCGTGTATTCCTCGCCGCCATAAAGTCCATACCGCATTTTTAAAACGAGTTTTTCCCGCTGGGAGAGCTCGTTTTCTACTTTTTCATACAGCTTCTGGATATTTTCTTTCAGGCATACCCGTTCCGGGATGTCGTCTTCATCCGTTTCGATAATATCGTATAATTTGATCTCGTTTCCTTCCCGGTCCGTACCGATGGGTTCATATAAAGAAATCTCTTTTGACGTCTTTTTCCGTGCGCGCAAATGCATCAGGATTTCGTTTGCAACCCGCTCGTTGTGGCTTCGTTTTTTGATTGTTTTGCCCAACTAGATATAAGTGTACGTGAGTACCATCCCACACAACTTTATCGACCAGTATTCTTAGAGTTGTACGTTTCTCTTCAATCGACATCATATCAAAAGAATTTGAAAAAGAAGATAATTTCTCAATCAATACGTCAAAGTTAGCAAGCAATATATTTTGATTTTGTAAAAGTTCATTTAATGTATGAATCTGCTTTTCAATCTTCATTTTTTCCTCGTGCAAGTTATTTATCTGTTTATTGATATGAGAAAAAGCGGGAGTATTATCTGCCTCGGACAGAGCAAGTACAAGATTTTCTATTTTTCTGTCAGTATCATGGAGTACTTTCTGTAAGTGGTCTAATTCGGTAGTATTAGATGCTTCTTTTGACAGTAATTGCTTTTTCGCATATTTTAACTGTTCGTGGAACTTATCGACATCTTCTCCTTGTGCAATTTCTTTTATTTGGTCACATACCATTTTGTCAAGTAGATTTCCGTCTGGGCGGTTCATGTTACAAAGTTGTCCATGTGATTTTTCTTTTGTTTCACAAAGATAAGAAAAGCGTTTGTTACCATTTTCGTCCAAACTTCGATTTGCTTTTGGTCGCATATAACTTCCACAGTCGGCACAAATTAAAATGCCGGATAATAAGGCAGTATTATCTTTTGGTTTACGATAACTTTTAGATTTGTTTTGTTCTAAAAGTTCTTGTACCTGTAACCATTCTTTTCCTGTCAATAACGGTTTATGTTTTCCTATTGCAACAATCCATTCTGAATAATTGTGTTGTTTATGCGGAATTTCGCTTGCCTGATTGGATTTGTTATATACCATCAATCCATGAGTTCCGTTAAACTCTGATGATTCATTGAAAATCAGTGTTCCTATCTCATTAAAATAACAAAGAGTATCTTCGTCAGCAGCAGCATAGACAGGATTTTTTAAAATGTCACGTATTCCGGTTCGAGAAAAATTTTTCCCATTTCTTGTTTTATAGTGATAATTAAGCAAATATGTTTCCACTTTCGTAAGAGAACGAAATTCTAAAAATTTATCAAAAATCAAACGGGTGAGAGAAAAGTTATCGGAATCTGTTTTCAGTCGGTAAGCAGTACGGATTTTTCCCTCAATGTCAACGGAAGTCTTGGCTGTGCTTATATAGCCAAGCGGAGTTGTTCCTCCAAGCCACCGTCCTGTTTTAGCAAGAGCTAGCATATTATCTCTGATACGCTCTGCTATCGTATCTCTTTCTAACTGAGCAAATGCGGAGGAAATGGAAAGCATGGCTCTTCCAAGAGGAGTTGTAGTGTCAAAGTTTTCTGTTACAGAGATAAAATTGATGTCCAATCGTTCTAATTCCTGATAGAGAAGAGCAAAATCAATCGTATTACGGCTGATACGGTCTAAGCGATAGCAGACAATCATACTGATTTCATGGTTTCGACAGGCTCTCAGCATTTGTTGAAATTGTGGTCGCTTTGTGTTTTTGCCAGAGAAACCCTCATCTTCATAAACGACAATCTGATTCATATCAGTTATTTGGTATTTATAAGCAATGTGTTTTTTACATTCTTCAATCTGATTTCCAATACTTTCGCCTTTACCTGTGAATTTTGACTTACGAGAGTAGATAGCAATTTTTCCGTTTATCTGTGTTTTCATATCGAACCTTCTTTCATTCCTTTTTCAAAGTTAAGTATAAATGTGATTTTGTAGGATTGCAAAAAGAATTTGATTGTAGTTGTGTCATGCATTCAAATCAACAATTTTGTTATGTAAATTTATTTGCAAATGACAAAACCGTATAAGATTTACTTGATAATATATGAAAAAACGAATATAATTATATCAAGAAAATGATATGAAAGGGTGAAGAAAATGATTATCAAGGCTTCAGCAACATTACGAAACGATTATTCTACTATTTCCAATCTTGCAAGGTCAACGAGTGAACCGATTTATATAACAAAAAATGGCGAGGGTGACGGAGTATTTATGAATATTGATGCCTTTGAGAAAAGGGAGCAGGCATTGGAACTTCGTGCGAAAATCATGCAGGCAGAAGAAGAACGGTTAAACGGAGCAAAGACAAGAAGTATCTCCGAAGCAAGAAAGGAACTGAGAGAACGTGCAGGAACAATATAAAGTTGAGATTCTTCCTACTGCGTGGGAAGATTTGAAAAGTATTGAGGACTATTATTTACTTCGATTCGGTGTGGAATCTGCGATGAAAGTAACAGATCAGATATTAAATAGTATTGAACGTTTGGAGTTATACCCGGATTCTGGTTCGCTTACACCTGATAAATGGTTGAACCGAAAGGGGTATCGCATGGTTATATCTGAAAGGTATGTTTCTATCTATCGACTGATAGAAAAAATAGTTTATGTATATCACATTGCCGACACACAGACAGAGTACACTAAGCTGTTTTCGTAAATGAAATTGAATAAGAATTTTAAGCAGAAGAACTGCCCGTCATTGAAAGGTTGATGTTAGGCAGTTCTTTTACAATTTGTCAACGTTATCAGATAAGACTTTGATAACTTTCATAAGTGATGACACTTTTTTCCTATCCTGATGCTTCAGTTCGGTTTCAATAGCGGTAAACATGGAAGTGCTATTGGTTGTGGAATCAGAAGTTAAGTAATCCATGCTGACATTTAGTACGTTCGCAATTTTGAAGAGAGTTTCAACAGAAAGAGTACGACTTCCACGCTCGATGTGTCCGATGTATGAAGTAGACAGAGAGCAGGCTTCTCCCAATTCTGCTTGTGTCATATTATGCTCTTGTCTTGCCTGACGGATTCGTAAGCCAAGCGAAATATAGTCAAGTATAGGTTCGTGATTCATAGTCTCTCCTTCCCTTATTATTTTCTATTTCATTATAAATAATTTGTGAATGGTATTAAATTTACTATTAGCCATAATTATTGACTATAAGAAGTTTTGTGAGTATAATTGAGTAGTAAGAAGAATGATAGGATAAATGAAAAGGGAGAATGGAACGGAAGGAGAAGGGAAGAAAATGGCAGTATGGGGAATTGGAGCATATAATCCGAAAAATAATGAAGATAAAGCTAAACAGTTTGTTGAAAAAGGGAAAATAGAAATTGGGTATACAGAAGAGGAAAAACCAATGTTTTATAGGTTGCTGAAATCAATAGAGTATGGAGATTTGGTTTTTATTAAAGCGAGATATAGATATGATAAGCCTTTGACAATTAAGGCTATAGGACTTGCTACAGAAATTTTTGAAAAAGATTCGAACGGTTCTTCCAAAGTAGAGGTGTGTTGGATATCAGATTTTACAAATAATCCTAGAAGAATCCAGAGTGAAAATGAATGTGATGGTTCTATCAATACAATATATCAAGAAAGAGATCCTAAAATCATACGAGAAATTATAAAAATAATGAATGAAGAGGCGGAGGAATAATTAAATGAAATTTGATTTTGATAAGGCACTATCGTTTCCATTTGAAATTGAAAAAGAAGAAATAGAAAAAGATTTCTTGAAATGGAGTAACAGTAAAAATGAAGTACCTATTGATTTTCGCACGAATGCAAGGCTTTTAGAAATGGAGAAAATATATGTTCCGATAAGAAATTTCAAAAATATTACTTATAGTGCAGAGTGGAAAGCAAGAAGTTATTGGGAACACACAGAAAGTTACACAGAATATGAGTCTAAGATTGTATACATAGATTCGTATGGAAATGAGCATAACAGTTTGCAAGGGGCTAAGATTTGTAGTGAGAACAATTATCAGCCCCAAGCTGTGTCTAAGAATGTTCCAGTTAAAAGATATAAAACAATTATTGATAAAGCAGAGAATACAGATGGCATTTTGACTAAAACGGCACCTTCGGTAAAGACATATTATAGTCAAGAAAGTAGTGATGAATTTTGCAAATGGATTGTGAAAGTTTCAAAGAAACATTCAGAAGACTACAAAGAACACAACTATGTAAGTGATAGTACTATTCTTGAATTGTATGGAAGTGATAAAGAATCTTTTGAAAAAACAGAAAAGAAGTTATGTTCTGAAGCAGAAACTCTGTGTAAAGAGCAAATACCGGGAACAAGTTATAAAGAATTTTCTATAACAAAATTTTCAGTTGATTTTGATAAGGATATAATTTTAGTACCATTATTTCGTGTTAGATATGAGTATAAGAATCAACAATATGATTATTACGTAAACGGTACAAATCGAGATGATATATTTGTAGAGAAATATCCTATAGATAATGAGTTTGTTACTATAAAGAACCAGTTAGAAAAAGATATAAGTAAAAAAGAAGATTCTAAAAATTCTTTAGGTTAGAATCGATGATGGGGTAAACGAAAAAGCAGTTTTGACATT
>OIZR01000378.1_pt1 | contig 35785 bp, 33 predicted proteins | sample 1588591 | NCBI WGS metagenome assembly OIZR01 (sample SAMN03283249) | human gut metagenome | biome: human-associated habitat; material: feces | host: Homo sapiens | place: USA | collected 2013 | reverse complement strand
TATCGCCCATTCTTATCATAGAAGATCTTATTTACAGACTTTTCTTCATAGTCTCGTTATTCCGGATCGCAATTTCCGGACATATGTATATGCGTCTCACTATATCACCTCCCTCTGATTATATAGACGAATAGGAGAGAAAAACATAACAAAAGCCCGGGAAATCCGGGCTGTATTTGCTTGAATACTATGTTTATTCCAGAGCACTAAAAAACATATCTTTGCATTTTTCGATGATTTGTTTTCCTAGGTCCCTTTCTTCACGATTATCAATCCAGAATTTAGCTGTTGTTTTTTCAGCCACAAGCGAATTAAAAGCATGTCCCCAATCATTGATGTCAATGATTTTAGATTCTGCCACAGTGATTTTTCTGTCAGGGTTCTTCTGTAATAACTCATTTACCGAATTAATAAAATCGTTTCTGATAGTTATAGCCCACGCAACCTGCTTTTCGCTTCCAGTCAAATTCGGCAGGCCCATCTTGGCAGCAGCTTCGGCAGCTATTTTGTTAGCTTCATCTCTTTCACGCTGTCTGACCTTTTTTCTACATTCTGGGCATGGGCGAGAAAATTCTTTTTCTCTTTTCCACTCCCTATCCTTCCCGGGCCCATAAATATCGACAGCATCTTCATGGCCACAGGCATACATTCCGTAGTATTTCATTACTTCCCCTCCCGGTTGCATGACCCGGAAGAATCCGGGCCGATAAATTTATTTCTGAGAATTTTTCACTTTCTGAATCCAGTTTTCATCGATGTCGTGATGGTCCATTTCCTCGATTTCCCAGATGGGGCAGCCGATACGGATCAATTCATTGTATACTGCATTGTAGTCTTCTTTGTAATCCTCTTCGAAATCTGCAAATGGATCCTGTCTGCTGTCTACGTTCCGGATTGCAATTTCAGTCATCATTGCCGCCCTGGTTTTCATCTGCATCGGATCTTCTCCTTTGCTTTGTCTGGTTTCATCAATTGCAATTTTGTAGAAATCACAATCGTCCGGAATTTGTTCCATGGTATAGATTATTTCCATTTCGGTTCCAGGGACAATGTATGCATATTTTTCTTTTCCATCAAATTCATATTTAACTACATAGGAACCTTTCATTTCCGGAACGATGATAGGCAGTTCCACGAAGTTCACACCTTTGCGTCTTAAAGTGTACACGAAGGATTCTTCGCCCCACTGAACTGTGATTTCTTTCCCATAATGTAAAAATTTCTTCATTGTGATTCTCCTTTTCTTCTTATTTAACCCTTATACTCCATAATGTCTCCCGGCTGGCATTCAAGCAGCCGGCACAGATTGCAGATTACTTCACAGGTAACATTTCCGTTCTTCGTGAGCTTTGCTACCGTATTTGAGTGGATACCGTTGTCACGGAGCCACTGCTTGTTGACGTTTTTCCTTTCCATCAGCTCCCAGAGCCTGGAGAAATTGATATAACCATTGTCTCCGTAGTTAGCCACCTCGAAACCTCCTTTTTATTCATCTCTTTGTTATGTCTTAATTATACACGATAATAGACGGTTGGTAAATAGTAAAAGTACACAAAAATAGACGATAATTTTGTCTATTATAATACATGATAATAGACGATGGAAGGATTTTCAAAGGATGAGCACACGACCTGGCAAGGGGCTGAAAAATTAAGCTGAAATGAATTGAATTAAATTTAATTCAATTGTGTACGTTAGCGACAAATTAGCGACACATTTTTTGAAAAAACCTTGATTTATAAGGGTTTCGGTAATAAATGCTTTAATATTTCTTTAATTTTCATTTACTTATTGAGTAAAATTCCGGGTGCCGGACAGGCGGCCGGTTCGGGTAGATGAGATGCTTGACCGGCAGAGGGAAATAGGATATAGTACATTTAGATGCTCGGTTTTGCGGCATATAGATTACGACAGGAGAAAGGATTAAAACGGGGTGTTATGAGCAAAAAGAATGAGATCCAGAATCCAATCACAGAGGGGGTTATCTGGCAGCAGCTGTTGCTGTTTTTCTTTCCGATTCTGTTCGGTACTTTTTTTCAGCAGCTGTATAATGCGGCAGATGCCATGATTGTAGGACGATTTGTGGGCAAGGAGGCGTTGTCTGCGGTTGGCGGTTCTACAGGAATGCTGACTCAGATGATTGTAGGATTTTTTGTAGGCCTTTCCTCAGGTGCTTCGGTTATTATTTCCCAGTATTACGGGGCGAAGCGTCCGGAGATGGTAGGGTATGCGGTTCACACGGCAGTGGCCTTTAGTGTCGTGTCGGGCCTGGTAATGACGGCAGTGGGAATTCCCCTTGCGCCCATTATGCTTACGGCTATGGGGACACCGGAGGATGTAGTTGGGCTTTCTGTAGAGTACCTGCGGATTTATTTTGCAGGAATGGTTGCAAACCTGATTTACAATACAGGGGCGGCGATTTTGAGAGCAGTGGGAGATTCCAAGCGCCCTCTTCATATTTTGATGTTCAGCTGTCTGATTAATATTGCACTGGATATTCTCCTGGTGGTAATGTGCGGTTTGGGAGTTAAGGGAGCGGCTATTGCGACGATTTTGTCTCAGCTGCTCAGCGCTGTTTTGGTATGCATCTGTTTGATGCGTGCACAGGATATGTATCGTCTGGAGTGGAAGCAGGTCCGACTGGATCAGAGAATGCTGAAACGGATTGTCCGAATTGGCTTTCCCGCAGGTCTGCAGTCTGTGATGTACGGATCCTCCAATGTGATTATCCAGGCGGGAATCAATTCCCTGGGAACCAATACGGTGGCTGCATGGGCGGCTTACAGTAAAATAGATGCCGTATTCTGGATGATGGTCAACTCCTTTGGAATTGCGATTACCACATTTGTAGGACAAAACTACGGAGCAGGAAAGATAGAGCGGGTTCACAAGGGCGTGAGAAGCTGTATGAAGATGACGATCGTGTCTTCGGCTCTGATGTCTGTTTTGATATACAACTGGGGAATTTTTGCCTATGAGCTGTTTACCACAGACAAAGAGGTTATTTCCATTGGAATTGATATGATGCGCTATCTTTCCCGGTTTTATGTGACTTATGTGGCTATTGAGATTTTGTCCGGTGCGCTCCGGGGCGTAGGAGACTGCTGGATTCCCATGATGCTGTGCTGTGTAGGCGTCTGCGCGCTGAGGGTAGGATGGATTCTGATAGCAGTTCCTCTTGAACGGAATATTTTTACGATTATGTTCAGCTATCCCCTGACCTGGGTGATTACTACGATTTTATTTGCAGTATATTACCTGAAGTACAGCCGGCTGAGGGTGAGAAGGAAAAATTCCTGAGAAAAAAGAAGAAAATCTCCGGATTGACAAACCGGAATGAAACTGATATTATCATCGTATGGAACGAGGGTGTTGCATAATAGCCGTTGTAAAAATGGCCTTATGGGCACCCTCTTTTACGTTAAATGGGTGCCGCCCCTTTGGAAAAAGTCCTTTGAGAGAAGAAGGGAGAAGGAAGCAATGAAGAATTACAGTAGGGAAGATATTATCCGGATTGTGGAGGAAGAGGATGTAGAATTTATCCGTCTGCAGTTTACGGATATGTTTGGTATGCTGAAGAACGTGGCTCTTACCGCCAGTCAGCTGGAACGGGCGCTGGATAATCAGTGCATGTTTGACGGCTCTGCCATAGACGGATTTGTTCGGATTGAGGAATCGGATATGTATCTGTATCCGGATTATAATACCTTTGAGATATTCCCCTGGCGGCCGCAGCAGGGAAAGGTTGCCCGCCTGATTTGTGACGTTTACCGTCCCAACGGGGAACCGTTTGAGGGCGATCCCCGGTATGTGCTGAAGAAGGTTCTGAAAGAGGCTGAGAGAATGGGATACACCTTCCATGTGGGTCCGGAATGTGAATTTTTCCTGTTTGACACAGATGAGAGCGGCAGACCCTCTACAGACACCAGGGAAATGGCCGGGTATTTTGATGTGGGCCCGGTAGATATGGCAGAGAATGTACGCCGTGATATTGTTCTGAATCTGGAGGAGATGGGGTTTGCTGTGGAGGCGTCTCACCATGAGCTGGCTCCGGCCCAGCATGAGATTGATCTGGAATACATGGACGGACTGACTGCTGCAGATAATATTATGACCTTTAAAATGGCGGTGAAGACGATTGCAAAGCGTCATGGGCTTCACGCTACTTTTATGCCAAAGCCAAAGGCTGGAATTAATGGCTCAGGTATGCATATTAATATGTCTCTGGCAGACCAGTCAGGTCACAATGTTTTTATTGACGAAACGGATGGTCTGGGACTCAGTCGGATAGCATATCAGTTTATGGCAGGGATTCTTGCCCACATGAAGGAAATAACCATGCTGACCAATCCTCTGGTCAATTCTTACAAGCGTCTCGTTCCGGGATATGATGCCCCGGTGTATGTGACCTGGTCAGCGGCAGCCAACAGAAGCGCTCTGATTCGTATTCCCTGTACCAGGGGAAGCAATACCCGGATTGAGCTGCGCTGCCCTGATTCGGCAGTTAATCCCTATCTGGCCCTGGCAGCCTGTCTGGCAGCAGGACTGGATGGAATCAAGCAGGAAATGGAACCGCCCAAAAGTGTGGATGTCAATCTTTTTGCCATGACAGAGGAACAGATGGATGCTCTTGGGATTGAGCAGCTGCCGGAGACTCTGGGAGAGGCCCTGGAAGCATTTGAACACAGCTCCTTTGTCAGAAAGGTTCTGGGTGATCATGTATATACCAAATATCTGGCAGCGAAAAGTGCAGAGTGGAAAAAGTTCCGGGCTGAAGTGACAGACTGGGAGGTAGAGGAATACCTGTATAAGTTTTAAGCATCAGACTGCTTAGAAGGGATCCGGATTCCCTGTTCTGGAGGTGAGAGGTTGGCTAACGTAATCGTGGCATTTTCCAAGCTGGAGGATGCAAAAAATATAAAAAGAATACTTGTGAAAAACGGATTTGACGTTGTCGCAGTCTGCACCTCCGGAGCTCAGACTCTTGCCCAGACCGAGGAGTTAAACGGAGGAATTCTGGTGTGTGGGTATCGGCTGGCAGATATGATTTATTCAGAGCTTCATGATTGTCTGAGCTCAGAGTTTTCCATGCTGATGGTTTCATCTCCCAGCAAATGGACATCTCAGATGCCAGAGGATGTGGTGTGTCTTCCCATGCCTTTAAAGGTAAACGATCTTCTCAGTACCTTAGAGATGATGGTTCAGGCCCAGGCACGGCGGAAAAAGCGGATGAAGCGCCAGCTGCGGCAGAGGAGCGAAGAGGAGCAGAGCCTGTTAATGCAGGCGAAAAGTATTTTAATGGAGCGCAATGGAATGACAGAGGAGGAGGCCCACCGATATATGCAGAAGTGCAGTATGGACAGTGGAACCAATATAGTAGAAACTGCTCAGATGGTGCTCAGCCTCAGCAATCTATAGAAACAGAAGAAGAGGGAACGGGGAGGAACGACAGTATGGATGATATTGACAGAAAGATTTTAAGGCTGCTGCAGGATAATGCAAGAACTTCACTGAAAACTATTGCAGAAAATACATTTTTATCATCTCCGGCTGTTTCAGCGCGGATTGAAAAGCTGGAAAAGGACGGAATTATTTCCGGTTATCATGCTCAGGTAAATCCCATGAAGCTGGGATATCACATTATTGCGTTTATTAATCTGAACGTAGTACCGGATGACAAGCCGAAGTTTTATGCTTATGCGGAAAGCGTGCCGAATATTCTGGAGTGCAGCTGTGTTACCGGGGATTATTCCATGATTCTCAAGGTAGCTTTTCACAGCACTATGGAGCTGGATGTTTTTATTGGCCAGCTTCAGAAGTTTGGAAAGACCAGTACCCAGATTGTATTTTCTACCCATGTGGGACCGCGCGGCGTGGATGTACAGGAGAATTAAGTTCCATTTTTGCTCCTTTTTCATACAGTATATTAGAATTGTATGAAAAGGAGCATTTTTGATCGCAATGGCAGATAAGGTCAGTATTGTAATTGATGCAGGTCATGGGGGACAGGATCCAGGAGCTGTATTTCAGGGACGGGAAGAAAAAACAGATACCCTGCGGCTGGCGCTGGCAGTAGGACAGATTTTGACAGAAAATGGAATGGACGTATCCTATACCCGGGTTACAGACCGCTATCATACGCCAGGGGAGAAGGCAGAAATGGCAAATTACCAGGATTCGGATTATTTTCTGTCTATTCACAGAAATGCCATGCCGGTTCCGGGGACAGCATCTGGAATTCAGACTCTGATCTATGATAACGGAGGAGCAGCCCAGCTGATGGCGTCAGAAATTAATAAAAAATTGACGGAAATGGGCTGGAAGGATCTGGGGGTGATGGAACGTCCGGGATTGATTGTTTTGCGAAAAACAAAAATGCCGGCAGTGCTGGTGGAAGCCGGATTTTTGGATCATGAGCAGGATAACCGATTTTTTGATCAGAATTTCCAGAAGGTTGCCCAGGCTATTGCAGACGGAATTCTGGAAGCGGTAAAGCTGGAGGCAGACGATCCGGCTTATTATCAGATTCAGGTGGGAGCTTACAAGAACAGACAGGAGGCAGAGCGTCTGGCAGAACAGCTGAAGGAGGAGGAATATCCGGCCTTTCTGGTGGCGGAGGACGGCTGGTTTAAGGTGAGGGTAGGCGCATATCTGAATCTGGATCATGCGGCGTGGATGGAAAAAACGCTGAGAGCAGCCGGATATCCGACGTTTATGGTGAAGGAAAGGGAAAAGTAGAAAAGGAAGGCGGTCTGCCTTGCATTCAGGAAATACAGATGATAAAATAAAGATATTCACAGAGAGTGAAAGGAAGCAGAACCTTGAAAAGTCTTGGCTGTATTATGGCAGAGACAAAATATCAGTCAGACTGTGCCGGAAAGGAGGCGCTTTATGGAGAACAGGAAGCGGATTGTAACCATTGGCAGACAGTATGGAAGCGGCGGCAGTGAGGTGGGAAAGAAGCTGGCAGAAAAGCTTGGCGTACACTGCTACGACAAGAATATTCTGCGGATAATCTTTTCCGCTTTCAGTCTGAGGTAATCAGAAAGCTGGCGGCAGCAGAATCCTGCGTTTTTATTGGCCGGTGTGCAGATTATGTTCTGGAAGGAGAAGAGGGACTGGTTCGTGTATTTCTCTATGCAGATATGGAGGCAAGGGAAGCAAGAATCCGGGAGAAGCATTTGTATGAGGAAAAGGATCTGATAAAAAATATCAAACGGATTGATAAAGAACGGCGGGACTATCACAGATATTATACGGGACGAAGCTGGGAGGATGTGGGAAACTACGATCTGATGCTGAATACGGCGCGGCTGGGCATTGACGGAACAGTCAATGTGATCCTCCATTATCTGGAGGAGAGGGGCCTGAGATAAGGAAGGACAGTGATTCAAATCGAGCCGATCTGATATAGAAAAAGGAGTGGCTGCTTCATAGGTGGAAAATCATCTTTGAAGCAGCCGCTTTCAATTTGTGAAGCTGTTACATATCCGGTACCGGAGTGGGGCGGGCAGGATCAAAAACATCCTCTGCGTGGAACAGATCCTCCAGCTTTCTGTGGGAGGGATCCTCGGCAGTTATATCCTTCCACATGCGGTAGCCGTCCAGATTGCGTCGTCCCTGGCGCAGGAAGGTGTCACCAAGCTGTACCCAGTACTGGTTGGAGTCCACGTTGCAGAAATACCGGAATCCGGCCTGATACAGATAGGTAAACCGCTCATTCTCTGCAGTGTAGGGGTGCCAGTCTCCCACATCAGCACCAAACGGATAAAGAATGATATCCGTAGGCCCGATTAGAGAGTCTACTTCTGTCTCCCATTTATCGGTATCTGTTTTGAAGCGATCCCATTCGACAGTGCCCAGATCCAGATGTCCCCAACTGTGGGAGGCCAGCTCCCAGCCGTGATCTTTTAAGCACTGGGCAACCTTTGCGGCTTCCTGGCGATCCTGTTCATAGGTAGGAGAATCTGCATAGGAGGCAGCAGTTCGATATCCCAATATTCCCTCGTAACCGGTAAATGCGAGGACTGCCCGGGCGCCACGGTAGGAAAAATCAGGATGCTCCTGGATAAAATCCTCCAAAATGGGAACCAGGTCATAGGAGCCGGTAACAGAGGTACCGTCATCGAGAATCATTTCACAGGTAGGCTTTCCGTCCGCTCCGATCACAATCCGGGAGGCGAACCCATCTCCGTCCATATAGGGATAGTAGCAGAGATCATCCTGAGACATGACAAAGGGAAGCTTTCCTTCTGGCAGCATAATGTCTCCGGCCTTCATCACAGTTTTTCCTGTTTCATCTGTGGTTTCGTAGGCGAGATCATGAAGGCGAACCAGAACATAGCCCTTATCATACATGGTTTGGAGTATCTTTTTAAATTCCTCTACTGTAGTCATAACCTGATTGTAGCCGTCCTGATCTGACTGGCCGTCAAAGGCCTTGGCAGGATCGACAACCAGGGAGTGAAAGAACACATGGGTCACTTTGCTGATAGGAGTTCGAACCAGGGACTGACGGATCGTTTCGTACTGGGCAATCGCAGACTGGACCTCCGGAAGGGAGGCCATCTGAGAATCCTCCTGAAGCAGGGAAATGGCCTTGTCGTAATCATACCCGGCAGCCAGGGCAGAAGCCTGGGAAAGAAGGCTCTGAGCCGGTGTCTCTGAGGTGGTTTCTTCTGGGGATGCCGGACTTTGCTGAGAACCGGAAGGGATACCTTCTGGAGAGTGAGCTGCTTCCGTTTGGGCCTGATTGGAGGCGGTGGCTGCTCCAGAGGCAGAATTCTGACTGTTTCCGGAAGCATTTTTGATCTTTGTTCCGATAAACATAGCGCCTGCAGCCAGAATGGCAACAATGGCCAGACATTCTGCAGCGACAGTAATGCGCCGGATGGTGCGTCTGCGTTTTCTCCAGCGAGCGCGTTCTTCTGAATTGTATGGTATCATAATATCCTCTCATTTCTATGTAATCTGAAGCTGCAGCCAGAAGACTGGTGCAGGGATAAAATATGCTGTAAGTGATTGTACCAGACTCAGATAGAGTCCAGATATAATCCTGCCTCTATCATAGCATAGAAAAGGGCAAATAGCCAGATGTTGCCTGAGAGGAACATAGATTCTTTCTGCCTGCCATAGACTGATCTTATAGATGGTAGTATTCAGGGAGAGATGGCTATGAAAGAAATATTGCTGGCATTATGTCTCGTATTGGCAGGAACAGAAGGGGCAGGCGGGGGCTGGTTGAATAAAGAGCCGCGGCTGGAAATGCCAGTCTCGGCAGGGACTGTTTTCGCCGTGGAAGGGAAGGCGGATGGCGCAGAGGCTGCTGGTGCAGGGGAAGAGAAGGCCGCTGGTGCAGGGGAAGAGAAGGCCGCTGGTGCAGGGGCAGAGAAGGCCGCTGGTGCAGAGGCAGAGAATGGTGGCGGTGCAGGGGAAGAGAAGGCCGCTGGTACAGGAGCAGAGACTGCTATGGAAACAAATACAGAAGCCGTTTCCGGACCGGAGATTTCTGCCCCCAGCGCAGTTTTAATGGAGGCATCGACCGGACAGATTATTTATGAAAAGCAGGCAGATGAACAGAGAAGTCCGGCCAGCATTACAAAGATTATGACACTGATTCTGATTTTTGATGCCATCGATGAGGGGAAAATCAAAATGACAGATGAGGTTGTTACCAGCGCTTATGCAAAATCCATGGGCGGTTCCCAAGTGTTTCTGGAGGAGGGGGAGCTCCAGACTGTGGAAACTCTGATTAAGTGTATTGTAATTGCATCAGGAAACGATGCGTCGGTTGCCATGGCAGAATACATAGCAGGTTCGGAGGAAGAGTTTGTCCGGAGGATGAATGAGCGGGCAGCAGGGCTGGGAATGACAGGAACTCATTTTGTGGACTGCTGCGGACTGACGGAAGATCCTTCGCATCTGACCACAGCCAGAGACATTGCGCTTATGTCCCGGGAGCTGATTACCAGATACCCTCAGATTCACGATTATTCAACAATCTGGATGGATACGATCACACATGTAACCAAACAGGGAACAAAGGAGTTCGGGCTTTCCAATACAAACAGGCTGCTGAAAATGCCTGCCAATTACCGGGTAACAGGACTGAAAACAGGATCGACTTCTCTGGCAAAATACTGTCTGTCTGCTACTGCGGAAAAGGATGGTATCCGCTTGATTGCCACTGTCATGGCGGCTCCAGATTATAAGGCAAGGTTTGCAGATGCTCAGGCTCTCTTAAATTACGGGTATGCCAGCTGCAGGCTGTATGAGGATCAGGAAATGCCAAAGCTTCCTCTCATGGCAGTAACAGATGGAATCGAGGATTTCGTTTCTCTGTCTTACCAGGGAGAATTTTCCTATCTCAGCTTAAACGGAGAGGATTTTTCACAGGTGGAGAAAAAGCTGATGCTTCCGGATTCCATGGAAGCGCCGGTAGAGGAGGGGGAAAAAGCCGGAGTTCTCCGGTATGAATTAAAGGGAAAGGTTCTGGGAGAGGTGGAGATTGTAACAGAGGGAACTGTGAAAAAGGCCGGGTATCGGGATTATCTGAAGAAGCTGAGGAGGGCATGGATGATGGAATATTCGGATAATGTATCCGCAGGAGGAAAATGACAGCTGTGAGGGCTCTGTACTTGACATAGGAAATCATTTTGATAGAATGAACCTAGAACATAACAGGAGATTACAAAAATGAACAAACAGAACAAACAAAAGAAACAATTCTGGGCAGAAACAGGCTTCTGGAAGGAAGCAGGAATTTTGACAGTGGCTGTGGGAATTATTGCGGCAGCAGTATTTTTCTTTTTGATGCCAAGTCATGCGTCGGTGAGCAGCATTTCTGGTCTGGCGATTGTGCTTTCCAACTTTGTGCCCCTTCCGGTTTCTGCCATTACCATGATTTTTAATGTGGGACTTCTGATTGTGGGATTCTTAACCTGCGGGCGGGAATTTGGGGCAAAAACCGTTTATACCAGCATTATGCTGCCGCTGTTTCTTGGAATCTTTGAGAAGGTATTCCCCCATTTTCAGTCTCTGACAGGAAGCGCAGAGTTGGATGTGCTTTGCTATGTGCTGACGGTCAGCATTGGACTGAGCATTCTTTTTAACAGAAACGCTTCATCCGGCGGTCTGGATATTGTGGCAAAGATTATGAATAAGTATCTGCATATTGAGCTGGGGCGGGCCATGTCTCTTTCTGGCATGTGTGTAGCCCTGTCCTCCGCCCTGGTTTATGATAAAAAAACCGTAGTTCTCAGCATTCTGGGAACATATTTTAACGGGATTGTGCTGGATCATTTTATTTTTGGACAGAATTTGAAGCGGCGGGTATGTATTATTACAAAAAAAGAGAAGGAACTGAGAGAATTTATTCTTCATGAGCTTCACAGTGGTGCAACAATTTATGAGGCAATCGGCGCCTATAATATGGAAAAACGCAATGAAATTATAACAATCGTGGATAAAAGCGAGTACCAGAGGCTGATGAATTTTATGCTTCACACCGATCCGGATGCATTTATGACGGTTTATACAGTGGCTGATATGCGCTATCGTCCCAAGCTTTAAGAAAAGCGGGATTCAAGTATCCGTCAAAAGGAAACGAGAAAAAACAGGCAGCTTTGTTTAAAGCGTGGGAAAGCCGTCCATACTGTCAGTAAATGGAATGGAAAGAAGGATGATAGTATGAAACAGAAGAATTTTATGGCCCGGTACCTGCAGGAGATAACGCCGGTTTCCTTTGAACTGGAGACAGCAGAGGAGTTTCAGATAATTGGAAATGGCCCTGCACAGTTTCGGGTAAAGCTCAGACGGGAGATTCCCAGGAGAGAGCTGCTCCAAAGTACATCTCTGGCTTTGGGAGAGGCCTATGCCAGAGGCGATTTGGAGGTGGACGGGGATCTGTATCAGGTGCTGGATCTGTTTCTTGGATCTATGGAGCGATTTCGGACAAGCAGATGGGCTCTTGCCGGATTGCTTCATACCTCTTTAAACGAAAAAAAGCAAAAGGAGCAGATAGCTTCCCATTATGATTTAGGAAATGATTTTTATCGTCTTTGGCTGGATGAGACTATGAGCTATTCCTGCGGATATTTTCAGAAGGAGGATACTTCGCTTTTTGAGGCTCAGGTGGGAAAGGTGGATCATATTTTAAAGAAGCTGCAGCTAAAGCCGGGGATGACTCTGTTGGATATTGGCTGCGGATGGGGTTTTTTGATGAAACGGGCAGTGGTTCATTATGGGGTGAAGGCGGTGGGGATTACCCTAAGCCAGGAGCAGTTTGAACAGGTGTCCCGGGAGATTGAGGAAAACCATCTGCAGGATCGCATGACAGTAAAGCTGATGGATTACCGGGAGCTAAAGGACAGTGGAATGATGTTTGACCGGGCAGTCAGTGTGGGAATGCTGGAGCATGTGGGCCGGGGCCATTATGGGCTGTTTCTGGAGGCGGTACAGCAGGTGCTGGAGCCGGGAGGTCTGTTTCTGCTTCATTATATCAGCGCGCAGAAGGAGCATCCGGGGGATCCCTGGATTCGCCGGTATATTTTCCCTGGCGGGGTGATTCCCAGTCTCAGGGAAATTGTGAATTTGCTTCCGGAACAGAATTTTTATTTGCTGGATGGAGAAAGTCTGCGCCGCCATTATACAAAAACCCTTCTTTGCTGGAGGGAGAATTTTCTGAAACACAGGGAAGAGCTGGAGAAAGAGCGGGGACAGGAGTTTGTCCGGATGTGGGAGCTGTATCTGGCATCGTGCGCAGCGGCCTTTCATAATGGGATTGTAGATCTTCATCAGCTTCTTCTTTCTAAGGGCGTTAATAATGAACTTCCTATGATACGGACGGTGTAGGCAGGGCGGGATTTTGTCCCGGCGCAGCAGGGGCTACGGTCTGTCTCTCAACCGTCCCAGGTGGAATACCAGCAGCAGTCCGCCATAAGAAAAAGAGAAAAAGAATATTTGCAGGGTAGTTTCCAGAAAGAGGGGAAGCTGCCCTGTTTCTGGGTGAAGGGCAGAAACAAAATAGTGAATGCCTGCAGAAAGCAGGAGAAAGAAGGATGGCTTTCCGATCATTTCCCAGGCATTCCAGAAAAAGGGAATCTGACGAAAAAGGGCATATAAATGAAGCAGGGACAAAAACAGTTCGCTGGCAAGCATTCCCCATAGATAGGCTAGAATACCGAATCGGGGAATTCCAAACAGGACAAAGCAAATGCGAAGAATGAGAGCGGCGGTATTGTGCAGGAAGGTGGTGCGGGTGCGGCCAAGCCCATTGAGAATACTGCCTGTGGTGGTGGACAGATAGAGAAACGGACAGAGCCATGCCAGAATCTGGATAAAACGTCCTGCTGTGGGATCATGGAATACGCTGTTTCCCAGGGCAGAGCCAAATAAAATAAAAATACCAGTACAGAGAATTCCCATATACAGACTGTACCGGAGGGACATGGCAATGCAGGAGGAGATCCGTTCCTGCTTACCTTCTGACTGAGCCTGAGCTACATTGGGCAGGAGAAGCACAGCCATGGAATTGGTGATGGCAGAGGGAAAGAGAATAAAGGGCAGAGCCATTCCGGTGAGGACACCATAAACAGAAAAGGCCTCAACGGAGGAAAGGCCAAAGCGCTGCAGGCAGTTGGGAATCCAGACGGCTTCGGCGCTGGCCAGAATATTTAAAACCAGGCGGTTTCCCATCAAAGGAAAGGCCAGAGTAAGCAGGGGAAGACTGATGGAAGCAGCCGGAGTCTGGGCGGGAGCAGAGGGGGAAGTTCGCTGAGGCGGAATAAAAATCAGGCACAGGAAGGTAAAAAGAGCAGAAGCTATTTCTCCGATCAGATGGCCGGTTACAGCAAGCTCAACGGTGATTTCTTTTCCGGCAGCAATCATAGAGCTGGCTAGGAAAAAAACAAGGGTCATGCGGATCACTTGTTCTGCAATCTGAGAAAAGGCAGGAACCCTGGATTTCTGGACGCCGTAGTAATAACCGTTGATGCAGGCGTGGAAGGCGGCAAAAGGAACAGAAATCCCCATGACAGGAAGATATGGGGCGCATTCCGGTGCCATCAGGACATAACGGGCGAGAAAATCGGAGTATCTGCAGATCAGAGCAGACAGAATCAGGGACATCCCCATAGACAGAACGATACCACGATGAAAGATGCGCTTGCCATCTGCTGTGCGCGAGGCAATGAGCTGGGAGAGGGCAGTCTGGATGGAACCGGCACAGAGAGAAAAACAGATGCCGAAAACAGGGTGAACCATATGATAAATACCAAGTCCTTCTGCTCCGATGGTGCGGGACAGGAAAATCCGGTAAAAAAAGCCCAGTACCCGGCAGATAAAGCCAGATGCTGTCAAAAGCAGGGTACTGAACAGAAAAGCCTTTTTTCGAGGAGAGAGAGAAGAAAGGGTATACATGGAAGTCTGGCCTCCGGGCACAGCTGTTGTTACAGTTTACGGGGAAACGCAGAAAACTATGTGTGCAGCAAAAAAGAAATTATAAAAAAAGTATAAAGAAAAAATAAATACAATAGGAATCCTTCTTTATGTGGTCTTAATGGAGTTATGGAAACGTTTAAGCTATGATAATATTCGGTACAGATTTTGGTACAAGAAAATTACAAAGGGGGAAGTACCATGAGAGAGTTTTTTCACTCAGTGGACAAGCTGAAGCCAGTCTATGACAAGGCATATCAGTTTTTTATGTTTGTCTGTAAGCTGCTTCTTGTAGCAGACATTCTGATTACCTGTATGTCTGTAGTTGGCCGTTACGTATCCTTTATTCCGGATCCGGCATGGTCAGAAGAGGTTGTTCTTACCTGTATGTCCTATATGGCTGTTCTTTCTGCAGCCCTGGCTATCCGGCGCAATGCGCATATCCGCATGACGGCTCTGGACCGTTATCTTCCGGATATGTTAGTAAAGGGGCTGGATATTCTGTCAGATCTCTGCGTTATGATTCTGGCAATTATTATGATCGTAGTTGGCTGGAAGTATGCGGTGCAGATTGGCGGAAAAGGCACTTATGTAAGTATGCCGTCCGTATCCAGATTCTGGATGTATTTTCCGGTTCCTTTAGCCGGTATTGCTATGGTGATTTTTGAACTGGAGGCACTGTACAACCATATTAAGGATGTCGTGCTTGGAAGGGAGGCATAAGGAATGGGTGGAGATAGTTTTGCAATTATGGTGCTTCTGGCAAGCTTTTTTATTATGATATTTCTGCGGTTCCCGATCGCATATGCAGTAGCGCTGTCTTCTGTGCTTTGTCTGTTAAGTCAGGGACTTCCCCTGTCTGCGGTCTGCCAGCAGATGGTAAAGGGAATCAGCTCCTTCAGCCTGATGGCAGTTCCGTTTTTTATTGTTATGGGTTCTCTGATGGGAACCGGCGGTATTTCTGAGAAGCTGATTGCTCTGGCCAACGCCTGTGTAGGATGGATGCGTGGCGGTATGGCAATGGTAAACATTGTAGCTTCTTATTTCTTTGGCGGCATTTCTGGTTCTGCGGCAGCGGATACCGCTTCCCTTGGAACCATTCTGATTCCGATGATGGTAGATCAGGGCTATGATGCAGAATTCTCTACAGCAGTAACCATTACCTCCTCCTGTGAGGGACTGCTGGTTCCGCCCAGCCACAATATGGTAATTTACGCTACAACAGCAGGCGGTATCTCTGTTGGAAGCCTGTTTTTGGCAGGATATATTCCTGGAGCGCTGTTAGCAGGCTCCCTCATGGTAGGTTCCTATATTATTTCCGTAAAACGGAATTACCCCAAGGGAGATAAATTCAGCGTTGCAAATCTCTTAAAACAGTTAAGCGTTTCTTTCTGGGCGCTGGCAGCTGTTCTGATTGTAGTCGTAGGTGTTGTATGCGGTGTATTTACAGCAACTGAATCTGCGGCAATTGCGGTTATTTACAGCTTAATCGTAAGCGTTTATATTTATAAGGGCCTTGACTGGAAGGGCGTATGGAGAGTAATGGGAGACAGCGTGGACACCCTGTCTATCGTATTGATCCTGATTTCTACCTCCAGTATTTTCGGATACTGCCTGACCAGACTCCATGTGCCGGATTTGGCTGCAAACGCCATTACCGGTCTGACCAGCAATCCGATTATTCTGGCTCTGCTGCTGAATCTGATTCTTCTGGTTCTTGGCTGTATCATGGATATGGCGCCCATTATTCTGATTGCAACACCGATTCTTCTTCCGATTGCAACATCTATCGGAATTGACCCGGTTCAGTTTGGTATTATCGTTGTTCTGAACTGCGGAATCGGACTTTTGACTCCGCCGGTAGGAGCAGTGCTGTTTATTGGTTCGGCAGTAGCAAAGCTGCCTATGGAAAAGGTAGTAAAGGCAACGCTTCCTTTCTATCTTTGCATGATTGTAACCCTGCTTCTCATTACCTTTGTTCCGGCAATCAGCTTGTGGTTACCTCAGGTGCTGGCATAATCCCCTGGTAACATAAAGAAGAACGAAATCCCCCCTCCAGAAATGGAGGGGGGATTTTGTTTTAGATTTTTTTCAATTCCTATTGAAATACTAGGAAATAAGAGTTATAATACAGATAACAGAAAGCCACCAGGCCTTCTGCGCAGAAGCTTTTTATAGCTTATGAGGAAAGGCGGATTTGATTTCTATGAAAAATTTAATATATCTTGATAATGCAGCAACAACAAAAACACGGCCGGAGGTAGTGGAGGCCATGCTTCCGTATTTTACGGAGCTTTACGGAAATCCATCCTCTGTGTATGAATTTTCTGCTCCGGTTAAGGAGGCAGTAACCAGAGCCAGAGAGGTGATTGGAGCTTCGATTGGAACGAGAAAAGAGGATATTTATTTTACTTCCGGCGGCTCAGAGGCAGATAACTGGGCCATTAAGGCTGCAGCAGATGCTTACGGACAAAAGGGAAAGCACATCATTACCAGTAAAATTGAGCATCATGCAGTGCTGCACACCTGTCAGTATCTGGAGCAGAAGGGCTTTGAGGTAACGTATCTGGATGTGGACGAAAATGGTGTGGTAAAGCTGGAGGAGTTAAAAAAGGCCATTCGCCCGGATACCATTTTGATTTCTATTATGTTTGCAAATAATGAGATCGGAACGATTCAGCCGATTAAGGAAATCGGAGCGATTGCCAGAGAACATGGAATTTTATTTCACACAGATGCGGTGCAGGCCTATGGCCATCTTCCCATTGATGTGGATGAGCTGGGGATTGACATGATGAGTGCCAGCGCTCACAAAATCAATGGACCTAAGGGGATTGGATTTCTTTATATCAGAAAGGGCATAAAAATTCGTTCCTTTATCCATGGAGGGGCACAGGAGAGAAAGCGCCGTGCAGGGACAGAAAATGTACCGGGTATTATAGGATTTGGAAAGGCTGTCCAGATTGCCATGGATACTATGGAGGAGCGGGCACAGCGGGAAGGAAAACTGCGGGATTATCTGATTGAGCGGGTGATGGCAGAGGTTCCCTACACCAGAGTGAACGGACACAGAACCAATCGGCTGCCTAACAATGTAAACTTCGCTTTTCAGTTTATAGAGGGAGAGTCTCTTCTGATCCTGTTGGACGGAAAGGGAATCTGCGGCTCCAGTGGCTCTGCATGTACCTCAGGATCTCTGGATCCCTCTCATGTGCTTCTGGCTATTGGTCTGCCCCATGAGATTGCTCACGGCTCTCTTCGTTTGACTCTCAGTGAGGAAAATACAGAGGAGGAGATGGATTTTGTGGCGGAAAGCATCAAAGAGATTGTTGCACGGCTGAGAAATATGTCTCCGCTGTATGAGGACTATATGAAGAAGCAGGAAAAGGGCAAATCTCATTCCGCATAAAAAGAGAAAACAGATAATTACAACGTACAAAAAGGAGAATTTGACAATGTATACAGAAAAAGTAATGGATCATTTTGAACACCCGAGAAATGTAGGAGAGCTGGAGAATCCCAGCGGAGTGGGAACAGTGGGAAATGCCAAGTGCGGAGATATTATGCGGATTTATCTGGATGTGGATGAAAATCAGATTATCCGGGATGTTAAGTTTAAAACCTTTGGCTGCGGCGCTGCAGTGGCAACCAGCAGTATGGCTACGGAAATGGTGAAGGGCAAATCCATTCAGGATGCTATGAAAGTAACCAATAAAGCAGTGATGGAAGCACTTGACGGACTGCCCCCTGTTAAGGTACACTGTTCTTTGCTGGCAGAGGAGGCAATCCATGCCGCACTGTGGGATTATGCCCAGAAAAACGGAATTCAGATCGAAGGTCTGGAGCAGCCCAAGAGCGATATCAGTGAGCACGAAGAGGAAGAAGAATATTGATGAAATCAGAACAGGTTCCGGGCAGCGAGGCTGTGCGGGAGGAAAAAAATCAGAAGAAAAAAGTAGTGATTGGAATGTCAGGCGGCGTCGATTCATCGGTAGCCGCCTGGCTTTTGGTGCAGCAGGGGTATGAGGTTATCGGAGTTACCATGCAGATCTGGCAGGAGGACGAGGAAACTGCGCAGGAGGAAGGCGGATGCTGCGGCCTGAGCGCTGTGGATGATGCCCGGAGAGTGGCCTGGCAGCTGAAGATCCCGTATTATGTTATGAACTTCCGGTCAGAATTCAAAAACAAGGTAATGGATTATTTTGTGGAGGAATATCTTCACGGAAGAACGCCTAATCCCTGCATTGCCTGCAACCGGTATGTAAAATGGGAATCGCTTTTGAAGCGGAGTATGGACATTGGCGCCGATTATATTGCTACAGGCCATTATGCCCGGGTGGAAAAGCTGGAAAACGGTCGTTACGCATTAAAGCGGTCCGCCACAGATGCAAAGGATCAGACCTATGCTTTGTATAATCTGACCCAGGAACAGCTTTCCCACACATTGATGCCGGTTGGAGATTATTCCAAGGAGGAGATCCGCCAGATGGCAGAGGAGCTGGGATTAAAGGTGGCTCATAAGGCAGACAGCCAGGAAATCTGCTTTATTCCGGATCATGACTACGCACGGTTTATTGAAGAGGAGATTGAGCGGGAAAATCGGGAGACGCAGCTGGAATCCTGCGGCGGATGTGCGGCCTGTGAAACAAACGAGCCATGCAGACAGCTTCCGGGACCGGGAAATTTTGTAGATCGGGAAGGTAATATTCTGGGACAGCACCAGGGAATTACGCATTATACCATTGGACAGAGAAAGGGATTGGGACTTGTCATGGGACATCCTGTCTTTGTGGTGGAGATCCGTCCGGATACCAACGAAGTGGTAATTGGAAGTAATGAGGATGTATTTACGGACAGGCTGATTTGTGATAAACTGAACTGGATGGCAATCGACGGCCTTCACGGAAAAGAGCGGGAGGTTGTGGCGAAAATTCGTTACAGCCACAAGGGGGCGCCATGTCGGATCCGGGAAATCGGAGAGGATCTGGTAGAATGTCGTTTTCTGACTCCGGTTCGGGCAGTGACTCCGGGACAGGCAGTTGTATTTTATGACGGCAATTATGTAGCAGGCGGAGGTACAATTCGGTGAGAAAGCAATGGATGATTCTGGCTGTGACAGCGGCTGTTTCTCTGGCAGCGGCAGGGTGTCAGAAATATGAAAAGATAGAGCTGGCGGGAGAAGGATGGGAGTCGGCGCTGGATGGCCAGAGCAGTGATAGGCAGGACAAAGAAGCACAGAGAGAAGAGGAGCAGATGACGATGCCGGCTTCCCAGGTCAGTGCCAATCAGACAGACAGGACAAAGGAAACTGCTCCCTCGATGGAGGAGAGATCAGAAATAGTCTATGTTAATGCCAGCAGCTTGAATATTCGGACAGAACCGGGCTCAGACAGCCAGATTATCGGCCGGGCAGGACGGGGCTCAGAACTTAAGAGAACAGGTTACAGCCAGTCCTGGAGCAGAGTAGAGCATCAGGGACAGGTTTGCTATGCAGCCTCTCAGTACCTGACAACCAGTCAACCTTCTGTCCAGACAGTGGGAGGCGGTTCCTCCGAGGGTACAGCGGCAGGAAGTGCCGGCAGTGTGGATGCTGGCGTTCAGAATGGAGCAGCAGAAGAGATTCGTTTGAATCCAGAGTGGAAATATGCCGGATATTCCAAAATCAATTCAGGAGCCGCAAGACTTTATGTTTCTGAGGCAGCTGCACGGAAGGGAAAGGTGGTCTGCGTGAATGCAGGACACGGAACCAGCGGCGGCTCCAGTGTGAAGACCCAGTGTCATCCGGACGGAACTCCAAAGGTAACGGGCGGAACCACAGGCGCCGGAGCCACAAGTGCAGTGGCAGTGTCCGGCGGAATGCAGTTTGCAGACGGCACAGCGGAGGCAAAGGTGACTCTTGCCATGGCAAAGGTGCTGAAGGATAAGCTGCTTGCCCGGGGATACGATGTACTGATGATTCGGGAAGGGGATGATGTTCAGCTGGATAACATTGCAAGGACGGTAATTGCCAATAATCGGGCAGACTGTCACATTGCCCTTCACTGGGATTCCACAACCAGCGATAAAGGAGCGTTTTACATGAGTGTACCGGAGACAGCATCCTACCGCAGCATGGAGCCGGTGGCTTCTCACTGGCAGGAGCATCACAAGCTGGGGGACAGTCTTTTGACAGGCTTAAAGGGCGCAGGAGTGAAGATTTTTTTCAGTGGAAAAATGGCAATGGATTTGACGCAGACCTCTTATTCTACAGTACCGTCGATTGATATTGAGTTGGGAGACAAGGCGTCGAATCACTCCGCAGCAGTTTTGGAACAGCTGGGGAACGGGGTGGCAGACGGCGTGGATCTGTTCTTTGGAAATTAGAGGGAAGAATAACCGTTCAGCCATGCATCTTCTTGCCCGCTTGCAGAGGACAAAAAGTATGGCTGAACGGTTGCCGGGAAGATACAGCTTCTGAAAAATCAGGTTTACAATCTGGGCGATACCGTGTATAATGGTATCGTCTGTTTTATGGAGACGTAGCGAAGCGGCCGTAACGCGGCGCACTCGAAATGCGTTTATCGGTTCATCCCGGTACGAGGGTTCGAATCCCTCCGTCTCCGCTGGAAAGCCCTTGAGAAATCAAGGGCTTTTGTTATTCGTGCTGTATATTTTTCGGTATATTCAGTTTGTTTATGGCAGAGGTGTTTAAGAGCCTCAGTCCGTGAAATGAGATATGTGAAATATTATTTTGGCACAAGCTTTTCATACCTGAAAAGAGAGTTTGGAAACTGTTAAAAGTCAAAAACGGAAAATAAAATCAGTTGATCGCATTTTTTCCATGTGCTATACTGTGTCCATCGAAAAAATCGTAACAGTTTAGCCTTGCATCTTCTTGCCCGCTTACAGCGGACAAGAAGCATTAGGCGTCCGCCTTATGTGGATTTAAGCATCAAAACTCTTATGAAAGCAAGCTTTCAACGATTTTTCCTGACGGAATCCTCGCAAGGCTGAACTGTTACAAGAAATCATTTTTCCGGTTACGAATGCAATTGAGGAGGAAATAATTATGAGTATCAGAATTGGAATTTTAGGTTACGGAAATCTGGGAAAGGGTGTAGAGAGTGCGATTGCGCAGAATCCGGATATGGAGCTGGCTGCAGTATTTACCCGCCGGAATCCGGAACAGGTTACAGTGAGAACAAAAGGCGTTCAGGTGCTTTCTGCGGATGAACTGGATCATATGCAGGGCGATATTGACGTGTTGATTCTTTGTGGAGGAAGTGCGACCGATCTTCCGGAGCAGACTCCCAAATATGCGGCAATGTACAATGTGGTTGACAGCTTTGATACTCATGCAAGGATTCCGGAGCATTTTGCAGCAGTGGACAAGGCTGCAAGGGAGGCTGGAAAGACAGCTTTGATTTCCTGTGGATGGGATCCGGGGATGTTCTCTTTAAATCGTCTGTATGCATCCTGCGTGCTGCCGGAGGGTCAGGATTATACCTTCTGGGGAAGAGGCGTGAGCCAGGGCCATTCTGACGCTGTGCGCCGTATTGACGGGGTAAAGGACTGCAGACAGTATACAGTTCCTGTTCCTGAGTCCTTAGAGGCAGTTCGCAGCGGTTCCAATCCCCAGCTGACAACCCGCCAGAAGCACACGAGAGAGTGTTTTGTTGTGGCTGAGGAAGGCGCAGACAAGGCAAGGATTGAACAGGAAATCAAGACCATGCCTAACTATTTTGCAGATTACGATACCACAGTTCATTTTATTACAGAAGAGGAAATGAAGCGTGACCACAGTGGTCTGCCTCATGGCGGCTGTGTGATCCGCACTGGTGTAACAGGTATGGAAAAGGAACACGGTCATGTGATTGAGTACAGCCTGAAGCTGGATTCAAATCCGGAGTTTACCGGCTCTGTGATTACTGCCTACGCCCGCGCTGTGTGCAGAATGAACCAGGAAGGGATGAATGGATGCAAGACGGTATTTGATATTGCTCCGGCTTATCTGTCTTCAAAGAGCGGAGAAGAGCTGCGGGCTCATTTACTGTAGAATTTGAAGGAAAGCGGCGTTTTTCTGCGGAGAGAATTCTCCCTGTGGAAAAGCGCTGCTTTCTTTTATGCTTTTTCCAAAATGAAGTGCTGGAGGGAAATCTTGCTTTAGTGCTTGACAGAATCTGGGAAAATCGTCACAATAGAAGCAGCAGATGAGGAGGTTGGAAGAATGATCAAACTGGTAGTATCAGATATAGATGGAACTTTGCTGGAGGATGGCGGACATGAACTGAATCCGGAACTTTTTGATGTAATTTTAAAGCTTCGTGCAGCAGGGATGCAGTTTGCAGCAGCCAGCGGGCGGCAGTGGGCCAGTATCGAAGCTGTATTTGAGCCCATCAAGGAAAAAATATTTTATCTGTCGGATAATGGAGCTTATGTTGGAATGTGCGGCCGAAATCTGTTTTTAAATCCTATTGATCGGGATTTGATTCATGAAATGATTCGGGATATCCGTGCTGCCGGTTTGACTGTTTTGCTGAGTGGTCCGGATCAGGCATATATGGATGAGGACAATCCGGAGTTTTACCGGTGGCTGACGGAAGGATATCGTTTCCAGGTAAAGCAGGTAAGGGATTTGATGCAGGTAGAGGATCAGTTTATTAAAATCTCTGCCTACAAAAAGCATGATGTAGAGCCTGCCACAAAAGAACTGCGGGAAAAATATGGAAGTCGGCTGAAAATTACCATTTCTGGAGATATGTGGATGGACTGCATGGCCTCCGGTGTTAATAAGGGAGAGGCAGTAAAGCTTTTGCAGGAAAGCCTTGGGATTCTTCCAGAGGAGACAATAGCTTTTGGAGATCAGCTGAATGATATGGAGATGTTAAAGCAGGCTTATTACAGCTTTGCTATTGGAAATGCCAGACCAGAGGTAAAGGCCGCAGCCCGGTTTCAGGCTGATACTAATGTAAAGGATGGCGTACTGAAGATTTTAAAGCTTTTACTCTAAGGCAGGAATGAAGGCGGGAAGGACGGGAAATAAAAAGACTGAGAAAGCAGTCAGAAAGCGAAGAAAGCAGTTCGCGAAAAAACAAAGCAGCACAAAAACCTGAGAAGGAACGCGGCAGAAAACAGGAGTTTGGGAATTCATGAGAAATTGGAAAAAAACGGCAGCAGCAATATTGCTGGTCTTTGCTGCAGTCACTGGTATTTTATTTTTCAGAAACGGGTTTTCCATAAGAAAAGAATCTGGAGATACTTCCGGATTTCCGGATGCGCAGGCCATGCTGATTATTACAACAGAGGCAAACAGGTATCGGACCGTGTATACGGATCAGATCTGGCAGGTGCAGGTTGGGGAGGAGGAATCTTTTCAGCTCTATCTTCTGGAGCAGATTCGGACCTTTTTGAAAGAAGTAAAAACCATGAATCTGCTGGCAGATGAGAGAGGAATTCAGCTGACTGGACAGGAAAAGGAGCAGCTTCGGCAGCTTTCCTCAGAGTTTTATCAGTCTTTGACTGAGGCAGATCGGGAATGTATCGGCGCCAGTGAGGAAGATGTGTATGCAATGTATGAGGCGTATCACAGGGCAAATCGTCTGGTGGATGAAGTGACAAAAAATGTGGATCTGGAAATCAGCGACAGTGAGGCCCGAGTCATGAAGATTCAGGAGCTTTGTCTGGAAACGGAAGAAGGCGCCCAGGAGGCCTTTCAGCAGCTTTCGGAGGAAGGAACGAATTTTTCTTCAGTAGCCAGGGCAATTCGGGAGGAAGGTTATAAAGAGCAGTCTGTAGGAAGGGGAGAGCGTTCGGCAGCATATGAGGCTGCTGTATTTTCCCTGGAAGATGGGCAGCTCAGCCAGCCATTTGCAGATGGAGACAGCTGGTACCTTGTAAAATGTGTGGATTCCTATGATGAAGACGCGACTCTGGAGAGGAAGGAAAGACTGGCGCTGCAGCGAAAAAATCAGGCATTCCGGCGGATTTATGACACCTTTGCCGGAGAACATCCAGTTGAGATTCAGGGCAGCATCTGGGAAAATGTGGATTTAACAGAGATGGGACAGTCTACAACGGTAGATTTTTTTGAGCGGTATCAGGAATATATGAGTCAGAAGAAATAAGCTGAAGAGAGGGCAGAAAGCATGGTTGCATTGCGGATGGAGGATTTAAAAGGGTTTACGGCAGGGCTGTTTATGGGAGAACTGTTTGACGGCTGGCTGGTGAGGGAGGCAGAGATTGTCACCTTTAACCGGTTTACCATAGACGGAAGAATCCGCCAGGGGTATTATTCAGACTGGGAACTGGAGCAGAATCGGATTGAGGATTTGTCTTCCTGGAAAATGATAAAGCCCTTTTGCTATTCGCTGATTAAAGGAAAAAAACTGCCGGAAAGTTTTCATATCACGCTTCAGCTTCCTCCGGCTCAGACGGAAGATTTTTTAAAAAAAGCAAATCTGGAATTTACTGCAGATCAGGTGGCGGGGCTTTATCTGAATATTCGCTATGAAAACGGCGTTCTTTCCTGTATAACAGGAACCTCCCTGAAGATTTTTACTTTGGATAAGCGTTTGGAGTATGAATGGGATGAAACGGTACGCCGGTATTTTAAGAAGAAACAGGTTCCCTTTACATAAAAAGATAAATTATTAGCACTCATTTAAAATGAGTGCTGATTTTCTATTGACATTTGGGTAACTCAGTATTAAAATAATCATCAGAGTTTCCTGCAGACGGTGGGAAACAGGATCACGGTGTAAAGGAGAGAATAATATGAGCAGCAGAACAGGCAATTTATCTATTAACAGTGAAAACATATTTCCGATTATTAAAAAATGGCTGTATTCCGACCACGATATTTTTTACAGAGAGCTGGTATCTAATGGATGCGATGCTATTACCAAGTTAAAAAAGCTGGAGCTGATGGGCGAGTATTCCCGTCCTGAGGATCTGGAATATAAGATTCAGGTGACTGTAAATCCAGATGAAAAGATGATTTCCGTGACAGATAACGGACTGGGCATGACTGCAGAAGAGGTAGAGGAGTATATTAATCAGATTGCTTTTTCCGGCGCTCAGGATTTCCTGGAAAAATATAAGGATAAAGCCAATGAGGATCAGATCATCGGCCATTTCGGACTGGGATTTTATTCTGCATTTATGGTTGCAGATAAGGTAACCATTGATACCCGGTCTTACAAAGAAGGAAGCACCCCGGTTCACTGGGAGTCCGACGGAGGTCTGACCTTTGAGATGAAGGACGGCGAGAAGGAAGAGCAGGGAACGACGATTACTCTGTATTTGAATGAGGACAGCTATGAGTTTGCTAATGAGTATCGTGCAAGAGAGGTACTGGACAAATACTGCTCCTTTATGCCTGTTCCGATTTTCCTGGACAATGCAAAGGCAGAGCCCCAGTATGAGACGATTGAAAAGGATGAGCTGACTGATAAGGATACGATTGTTGAAACTGTGGTAGAGCCGGCAAAGACGGAAGAAAAGGAAAATGAAAACGGAGAGAAGGAGACCGTTGAGGTAGAGCCTTCCAGAGAACGGTATAAAATTCTTAAACGTCCGGTTGCATTGAACGACGTAACACCTCTGTGGAACAAGCATCCCAATGAGTGTACGGAGGAGGAATACAGGGATTTCTATCGCAAGGTCTTTATGGACTATAAGGAGCCGCTGTTCTGGATTCACCTGAACATGGATTATCCATTTAACTTAAAAGGAATTCTCTACTTCCCGAAGATCAACACAGAGTATGATTCCATTGAGGGAACCATTAAGCTGTACAACAACCAGGTATTTATTGCAGATAACATTAAGGAAGTAATTCCGGAATTCCTGATGCTGTTAAAGGGAACCATTGACTGTCCGGATCTGCCTTTGAACGTTTCTAGAAGCGCTCTGCAGAATGATGGATTTGTAAAGAAGATTTCCGATTACATTACCAAAAAGGTGGCTGACAAGCTGACCGGTATGTGCAAGACGGATCGGGAAAACTATGAGAAATACTGGGATGACATTGCTCCCTTTATCAAATTTGGCTGCTTAAAGGATGAGAAGTTTGCAGAGAAGATGAATGATTATATTCTCTTTAAGAATCTGGAAGGAAAGTACCTGACTCTGAAGGACTGCCTGGAGGAAAACAAGGAGAAGCATGAGAATACCATTTTCTATGTAACCGATGAGAAGGGACAGAGCCAGTACATCAATATGTTTAAGGCAGAGGGACTGGATGCAGTAATTCTTCCTCACAGTATTGACAGCCCCTTTATCGGACATCTGGAACAGAAGAATGAAGGACTGAAGTTCCTGCGTATTGATGCAGACTTAAACGATACCTTTAAAGAAGAGGTTAAGGAGGATGACGAGGAGTTTAAGAAAAATGCAGATACTCTGAAGGAGATCTTTAAGAAGGCTCTGAATAATGACAAGCTGGAAATTAAGGTTGAAAAATTAAAGGACGCCAGCATGTCTTCTGTTCTTACTGTGGCAGAGGAAAGCCGCCGTATGCAGGATATGATGAAGATGTACAATATGTATGGCATGGATCCCTCTATGTTTGGCGGCATGGGTGAAGTTCTGGTTCTGAATGCCAATAACCAGCTGGTTCAGTATGTATTGAATCATGGGGAGGGCGAGAATACAGCGAAGATTTGTGAACAGCTTTATGATCTGGCTCTGCTGGCTCACGGTACTCTGACTCCAGAGCGGATGACGAAGTTTATTGCTCGGAGCAATGAAATCATGATGATGATGGCCGAATAATATATTGAAATCCTGAAAATATATGCTATAATAAGTAGTAATGAAAACTATGTTTTGTAGAGAAAATATTTCAGGAGGCAATTTATGAGCTATAAAATTATTGGCGACAGCTGCCTGGATTTGACGGATGCATTAAAGAAGGATTCCAGATTTGCCACAGTTCCGCTGACACTCCAGGTAGATGATACCATGGTGATAGACGATGACACGTTTGATCAGAAGGCGTTTCTTGAGCTGGTAAAGGCCAGTGAAAGCTGTCCCAAGTCTGCATGTCCATCTCCGGATGCCTTTAAGCAGGCTATGGAGTGTGAAGAGGATGACGTATATATTATTACGCTTTCCAGCCATTTAAGCGGAAGCTACAACAGCGCTGTGATTGGAAAAGAGCTGTATGAGGAGGAGCACGGAGCTGATCACAAAAATATTCTTGTGATTGATTCAGAATCTGCTTCTTCCGGAGAACTGAATCTGGCGATGGGAATCTGCGAGATGTATGAGGAAGGTCTTGATTTTCAGGCAATTTCCGAAAAAATTATGAAAAAGCGAGATGACGAGAATATTTATTTTGTTCTTGACACCCTGGATTTTCTGAGAAAAAATGGAAGACTGACAGGCCTGCAGGCGTTTTTTGCTACAGCGCTCAATATCAAGCCTATTATGGGAGCGGAAAAGGGCGTTATTATCAAGCTGGAACAGGCAAGAGGCATCAATAAAGCCTTTGCCAGAATGTGCGAGATTGCTGTGAAGGAAGCGGGAGAAACTGAGAAAAAGCGGGTGATCATTGCTCACTGCAATTGCCCGGAGCGAGCAGCGCAGGTAAAACAGGAAATGGAAAAACGTGCCTCCTTCCGGGAGATTCTGATTACAGAAACCGCAGGTGTTGCCACGATGTATGCCGGAGACGGCGGAATTATTATGTCCGTTGAAGGATAATCTCAAAAAACAAAGACAGCTGTTAGGACGGGTTTTACAGAAAAGAAAACCATGTTCCTAAACAGCTGTTTTTTATGTCATAGGAAAGTGCGTCCTATGACATAAAAACGCTCCGCGAGGATCGCCATGGGTTGGAAGAGAAGTGGTCTGATGAGACGACCCGCCGCAGGCGGAGAAGCTCGCGGGCGAGCTTCTTTTTTCATTTTTATATGTGGCATCCCTGCGTGATGCCTCGTTCCTGAAAGCGCCGGGTAAGTGTATTCAGTACCAGGCGCTTATTTGCACTCCAAAGGGGAGCAATCAGCAGATTTTTTGGTCCGTCACCGGTGATTCTGTGAATGACGATTTCCGGTGGAAGAAGGGAAACACAGTCAATTACCAGATCCAGATATTCTTCCATAGACATCACCGGAAAGGGAGCCTGCTCATATAGAAGAGCCTGATCCGTGCCCTTTAAAATGTGGAGAAGCTGCAGTTTAATCCCTTGAATGTCGTTTGAGCCCAGCCAGGAAACGGTTTCCAGCATTTGTGTCCTGTCTTCGCCTGGAAGTCCAAGAATCACATGGACAATGACTTCCAGACCCCGGCGGCGAAGCCGGTTTTTGGCATCTGTAAAGCAGTCAAGCTCATAACCACGGCGAATCAGACGGGCGGTATCCGGGTGAATCGTCTGAAGACCCAGCTCAATCCAGACTGGTTTGATTTGGTTTAATTCTTCCAGCAAATCCAGAACCTCCTCCGGAAGACAATCAGGGCGGGTAGCAATGGAGAGAACCCGGATTTCCGGATGAAGAATAGCTGCAGTAAAAAGCCGGCGCAGATAGGAAACAGGGGCATAGGTATTGGTATAGGACTGGAAATAGGCAATATAGGCGCCGGGGGAGGAACCCATTTTCCTGCTGATGCGGGAAATGGCAAGATCAATTTGTCTGTGGACGGACTCTTCCGTCATGCCAGCTGCGCCCTGCAGAGGTACGGCGAAATCTCCGGAACCGCCTGCGCTGCAGAAGATACAGCCGCCAGTTCCGATGGTGCCGTCCCGATTGGGACAGGTCATGCCGCCTTCCAGAGCGATTTTATATACCTTGGTGCCAAAACGGCGTTTCATTTCATAATCAAGAGAGTGGTAGGGTTTTCCATTCCAGTCCATATATAGTTCTCCTTTTATCAGGTCTACTGGTGTCCGCAGCCTGCGCATCCAGCATACTGGCATCCGGTCGGGGTCACGGCGCAGCCTCCCATAGCAGTTTCCCTCAGTTCTCTGGGAAGAGCTCTTCCTACCGTGTACATGGACTCCAGCATTTCATCAAAGGGGATGAGCTGAGAAACTCCGGCAAGGGCCAGTTCTGCTGCAATGAAGGCGTTAGAAACACCGGATGCATTTCTCATCTGACAGGGATATTCCACAAGACCTCCTACGGGATCGCAGACTAATCCCAGCATGTTCATCAGAACTGTGCTGCCGGCAGAAAGACACTGAGAGGGTGTGCCTCCCATCAGCTCGGCAGCAGCGGAAGCCGCCATAGCAGAGGCAACGCCGACTTCAGCCTGACAGCCTCCGACAGCGCCGGCGATGGTAGCATTGCGCATTGCAAGATAGCCAATTGCTCCTGCATGGAACATGGCATCCAGAATCTGCTCCTCAGAGAAGCCATATTCTTCTTTTAAGGCCAGAAGAACTCCAGGAAGAATTCCGGCAGAGCCGGCAGTAGGAGCGGCTACAATAAGGCCCATAGAGGTATTCACCTCCAACACGGCCATGGCATGTATAATCCCACGGCTGACAACATTTCCGCAAATGTTTTTTCCAGCCTGAAGCTGAAGATTCAAAAGCTTTGATTCACCGCCAATCAGCCCGCCGATAGACTTTCGGGGAGAGGTAATGGGGACAGTCGCGGATTCCTCCATAATTTTCCAGGCCTTTCTCATGCGGGAACGGATTTCCTGCCCAGACAGTCCAGACTGGCACACCTCCCTCTGATGCATAATATCTGAAATTCTGCAGTTGTTTTTTTCGCATAATGCCAAGAGTTCTCTGGCATTTTTAAAATCAACCGGTTCTATGCAGTCTGATTCCTCCGGGGAAGAGCTGTCAGCGTCCGCTGTCAGAACAGGCTGGTCCTTGTGTACCAGCATTACATCCTGAACAGAAGGATTTTTTCGGATCAATTCACTGACAGAATCAGGAAGCGCGTCATCAGATTCAACAATAGAATAAGCAGTCTGTCCTTTTTCTTCCCGGAACAGCTTCATAAATGCGATATTGATGTTTTCACTGGCAAGGCAGGAAGTGATGTGAGCCACAACGCCAGGGGTATCCTTGTGAATGGCAATTACCGTGCTGTATTCTCCGGTAAAATCCACATCTACCTGATTGATTCTGGAAATACGGATTTTGCCTCCGCCCAGAGATTCTCCGCGCACAGTCATGGTCTGGCCGGCTGCGTTGGTCATAGAAATATCCACAGTATTGGGATGACTGACTTCGGCAGCTTCATTGGGAATAAACTGGTATTCCAGTCCACGCTCGCTGGCAATGCGAAAGGAATCCGGGATCCGGCGGTCATCGGTATTAAAACCCAGAATACCGCCTAAAAGTGCCCGGTCAGTGCCGTGTCCGCGGTAGGTTTTTGCAAAAGACCCGTAAAGGGTAAATACAACCTTTCTTAAAGGTCCGTTAATCATTTTCTGCGCCAGAAATGCGAGGGAATCTGCCCCGGCTGTGTGAGAGCTGGAGGGGCCAATCATATTTGGGCCAAGCACATCAAAAACACTGATAGATGCCATAGTTTTGTCTCCTTTAAAAAATTTTGTAACTGTTCAGGACGGCCATCTTCTTGTCAGGCAAAGCCGAACAAGAAGCGTCGGAGATTCCTCCGATGTGAGAACTGACTGGAAAATCCGCTTACAAGCAAGCCTGACATGAATTTTCTGCCAGTTCCCACGCTGTTCTGACTAGTTACAGAAAAATTCTTGTTTGTCATCTTTGCACCTACAATATATCATGTTCGATAAATATAATCAAATTCAATCTTTTACTAGGATTACCCAGGACAGGAAAGGAAAAACAGAAGGGATGCGGCTTCCTGTTTTGAGCCTCTGGTTCAGGAACATAAAATTCCGCAGGAAATCAAAGAATATTGTATTGTACCGACCCGGGAAGGTGTGTTATACTTTGGACAGTTCTAAAAAATGACAACCGTTCAGCCTTGTGAAGATTCAGACAGGGAAATGCATTGCAGGCGGGCAAGAAGATGCAGGGTCGAACGGTTAGAAAAAATATAAGTTTGGAGGGTATAAAAATGAAAGCAGCAGAAACCTTGCAGTTGCTTGATTCTCCGCAGGCAGCAGCGTTGATGGAGAAGCTTTATGGAAGAGAGGCGGCAGAAAACACAGGGCGTTACCGGGATATGATCGGTAAATTCCAGAAAACCTTTGGAGATCGTGATATTCTGATGTTCAGTTCCCCGGGACGGACGGAGATCAGTGGAAATCACACGGATCACAATCACGGCAAGGTTCTTGCCGGAAGCATTAACCTGGACTGTGTAGGCGTTGCGGCAAAGAATGATTCCTCTAAGGTAAACATTATCAGCGAGACCTTTCAGCAGGAATTTACTATTGATCTGAACGATCTGGAGCCCAGCCCCAAAAAGGCAGGAACTGTGGATCTGGTTAAGGGACTTCTGAAGGGATTTCAGGAGAAAGGATTTCAGATAGGTGGATTTGATGCGTATATTACAAGCAATGTAATCAGCTCTGCAGGGGTCAGCTCCTCTGCTTCCTTTGAGATGCTGCTGTGCTCTATGCTGAATCGATTCTTCAATGATGGCAGGATGGATACGGTTGCCTATGCACATGTAGGAAAATATGCAGAGAATGTATACTGGGATAAGGCTTCCGGCCTTCTGGATCAGATGGCCTGTGCGGTAGGCGGACTGATTACGATTGATTTTGCCAATCCGTCAACTCCGGCGGTAGAGAAGATCGATTTTGATTTTGCATCCAGAGATCACAGCCTTATTATTGTACAGACAGGAAAGGGACATGCAGATTTGAGCGCAGATTATTCCGCAGTTCCGTCTGAGATGAAGAAGGTAGCAGAGTATTTTGGCAAAGAGGTGTGCGCAGAGATTACAGAGGAGCAGGTCATTGACAACCTGAAAGCAGTTCGGGAATTTGCCGGTGACCGGTCTGTGATGCGGGCTCTGCACTTCTTTGAGGAAAACCGCCGGGTAGACGCTGAGGTGGCAGCTTTGAAGGAGGGCCGGTTTGAGGACTTCCTGAGCAATATTACAGCTTCCGGCAATTCTTCCTGGAAGTGGCTGCAGAACTGCTATACAAACAGTGATTACCAGGAACAGGGAATTTCCGTTGCTCTGGCTTTGACTGAGCTGTTTATTGAGAAAAAGAAGAAGGGAGCCTGCAGAATTCACGGCGGCGGATTTGCCGGCGTTATTATGGCAATGCTTCCCAATGAGATTGTGGATGAGTATGTTGCATATATGGAAAAGGCGCTGGGAGAAGGCTGCGCTTACCGGATGAGCATTCGTCCTTATGGGGCAATCTGTGTGAATGATGCAGTCTGATGACGGCGAAGCGGCTTTTGATGAGAAGGATTTCTGACAGGGGATAAGGAGTTTCTGAAGAAAAGAAAATATTTTCTGAAGAGAACAAGGAAAAATCCAGAAGGAAACAGAGAATTTTCTGAAAAAACGAAGTTTTTCTGCAGGGAGCAAAAGGTAAGGAAACAAGGAATGTATGGGGCAGGCATGGAAAACGTGATTGTTCCGTACATTCTTTCTTTTTTTTCAGATTTGTGGTATGATGTCCCGGTTAATGAAAAAATGGAGTACAGGACAGAACAATGAGACAGAAAAAATTAATCATTCTCTTTTTTTATATGGCGCTTCTGGCTGCCTGTGCCGGTATTGTATGGCTGCTGGGACAGCTAAACAGCCCTGTGGAGCCGGGAAAGCCATCTGTGCAGGAATCGGAGTATCCGGAACAGACGGAGACTTCCGTGGAGGAAACTCTGACCGGAGAAACAGAAGGGGAACAGCCCACTGAAACAGGTTCGGAAGAAGGGCTGGAGGTTTCAGGAAGGCCGGCAGGGGCAAATAAGCCCGGAGGACAGACGGAAGTTCTGGACGAAACACCGCCGCCCTACGAACCGCCGAGACTGATGCTGGTGTCGGATCTTCACTATATGAGCGCCTCCACTCACGATGATGGGAAGGCCTTCTGGAACATGGTGAAGTCGGATGACGGGAAGGCTCATCAGTACAGCGAACAGCTTCTGGATGCTTTGGCAGCCAGAGCGCTTGAGGAAAAGCCGTCGGCTCTGGTGCTTTCTGGCGATATTACTCTGAATGGAGAAAAGGAAAATCATTTGGAGCTGGCAAAAAAACTGAAGGAGATCCAGGACGGAGGAGTTCCTGTGGTGGTGATTCCGGGAAATCACGATATCCAGAATCACAATGCAGCAGTATATTTTGGAGAGAAAAAAGAGGCAGCAGAGTATCTTACCTCAGGGGATGACTTTTATGAAATTTATCATTCTTTTGGATACGATCAGTCCCCGAACCGAGATCCGGCTTCTTTAAGTTATGTGTATCCGGTGGATCCCTGGCACTGGCTTTTGATGCTGGACACCTGTCAGTATGAGGACGGGAATCATGTAAACGGACGTTTGAAGCCGGAAACTCTAAAGTGGCTGGAGGTTCATCTTCAGGTGGCTCAGGAACACGGAATTCAGGTTCTTCCTATCGGACATCATAATCTGCTTTGGGAAAGCCGCCTGTATACGGATGACTGTACAATGGAAAATTATCAGGAGATAACGGCACTTTTTGAGAAATATCAGGTTCCTCTCTATGTCAGCGGTCATCTTCATGTCCAGAGAGTGAAAAAGCATCAGCCGGAGCCGGGAGAGCAGCAGGAATATGGAATTTCTGAGATTGTTCTTGGGGCCGTTTCCCTGTCGCCAAACCACTATGGTATGTTGTCCTGGGATGATTTGGGAGGAATGCATTTTGAAACAAATCAGCTGAATCTGGAGGGATGGCTTCCTGAAGTGGAAAACTACGAGGAATGGTCTGAGTCTTTTTTTAAAGAGATTATTCGTACTCAGACAGAGAAAAAGATTTCTCTGGTTCCAGATGATTTAAAGAAGCTTATGGCAGAGCTTTATACGGATGTGTATTATGATTACTGTGCCGGAAACAGGATAGAAAAAGAAACAGTGATCCGGCGGCGGGCCTATGCTCTCTGGATGAGGGCAGAGCCGGAGAATCCCTGTGTGGATCAGATCATGCAGATGATAAAGGACGGAGGGAGCGAGGCAAAGATCTGGCATTGGGAGCCAGAATATCCTATTGTGAGGGAAAACTTTCAGGAAGAGGCGGAAGAGACAGCCGCAGAGGAGGAATGAGGAAAATGACAGAGAATAATAGAAATAGGACACAGCAGAAGGAAGCAGAGGAAACTGGAAACAGAAAACGTCCTCTTATCGGTCTGGTTCCCCTGTATGATGAATTTAAGGACAGTTACTGGATGCTTCCTGGATATATGATTGCCCTGGAAGAGGCCGGAGCAATTCCGGTGATGATGCCGCTTACTGCAGAGGAGGGAGCGGTCAGTCAGCTGGCAGAGCAGCTGGACGGATTTGTACTTACCGGAGGCCATGATGTAGATCCGGCTGTTTACGGAGAAGAAAAACGGGAGGTGTGCGGAACCCTTTGCCAGCAGAGAGATCAGATGGAGAAGCTTCTGCTTCAGGAGGCTTTAAAACTGGACAAGCCGGTATTTGGCATTTGCCGGGGACTGCAGTTCCTCAATGGATATTTGGGCGGAACTCTGTATCAGGATCTGGAAACAGAATATCCTGCATCCGGAACAGGAGAAGAAAATCAGGTGAATCACAGAATGAAGCCGCCTTATGATGGAGAAGCGCACAAGGTCAGGATTCTTCCGGAATCCTTCCTGGAAAGTATTCTTGATCAGCAGGAGATAGGAGTAAACAGCTGCCATCATCAGGGCATCCAGAAGCTGGCTCCAGTTCTTGAAGCTGCGGCTGTGGGGCCGGATGGTTTGATTGAAGCAGTAGAAATGCCGGGAAAACGGTTTGTGGCAGCTGTTCAGTGGCATCCGGAATTTTCCTTCCGGAAAAGCGGGGAAAGCAGAAAAATTTTGGCTAAATTTGTAGAAGCCTGCTGTGGAAATGCCGGGAAAACCCTGTGATTCTGTGCGAAAGCCATATTGACGGATGGATTCATCTGCGATTACAATAGATATGGTGAAAAAGAGAACAAAAAAGATAGAAAAGCAAGAGGGGGGATTGAAACATGAACTTATCTGAAAAACTTGTTTCTGCCTGTGGAAAGCCCATTGAGAACTGTACAAACAGGGAGCTTTACGAGGCGCTTTTAACTATGGTGCAGCAGGAGGCCTGTGCCCGCACAGCAGAGACAGGAAAGAAAAAAGTATATTATATTTCAGCAGAATTTCTGATTGGAAAACTGCTTTCGAATAACCTGATTAATCTGGGCTGGTATGATGAGATCCGGGAGATTCTGGCAGCAGCAGGAAAGGATATCGGTCAGATTGAGGAAGTGGAGCCGGAGCCTTCCCTTGGAAACGGCGGGTTGGGCCGTTTGGCAGC
>OIZR01000365.1_pt1 | contig 36349 bp, 28 predicted proteins | sample 1588591 | NCBI WGS metagenome assembly OIZR01 (sample SAMN03283249) | human gut metagenome | biome: human-associated habitat; material: feces | host: Homo sapiens | place: USA | collected 2013 | reverse complement strand
TGAGTCTGGGCGGTGTGATCGGGCAGTCCCGGGAGAATGCGTACCAGATTTTTTCAGAGAAAGTGAAGAACCGCGCGGTGACAATCGAAGGGGAGATGAAGAATGTCTGGACGAATTTTGAACTCTATACCGATGAGCTGAGCCGGTATTTCGCGGATGCAGAGAGAGATGAGAACGGGGAACTGCTGGAAAAGGAAGAGCTGCTTAAGGCGGCTGCCCCAACTGTGCTGAATGCGCTGTACTACACGAAAACTACGGGTGCATTTTTGATATTAGACAGGGGAGACGATGGAAACGGCAGCTACCCGGCGCTTTATTTCAGGAATGCCAATCCGAACCGGGTCGATGAGCGCAATTCCAATACCTATCTTCTGGCCGGCCCCTGGGATGTGGCACAGGAGACGCAGGTGGTGACAGATGCCGCATGGAAGTACCAGCTGGAGCTGACAGATGCGAATCGTGCGTTTTATGAAAAACCATTCAGCAGTATAGGGCTGGCAGGCGATGAAAAACTGCTGGGCTATTGGTGTCCGCCGTTCCGGCTCTATGACGGAGGGGAAGAGGTGGTAACGTATTCGATTCCTCTGGTGGACCAGCGGGGAAGGGCAGTCGGTGTATTCGGTGTTGAGATCTCGCTGAATTATCTGTATAAATATCTGCCGCCATCCGATCTGATGGCCGTGGACTCCTATGGCTATGTGGTTGGAATACAGACCGGAGAGAACGGTGAGATCCGCCCGCTCGTCACCCATGGAGCTCTCCAGAAACGGATTCTGCAGGGCGCCAGTCCTATGGAGCTTAAGGCAAAAGATGCGGAGAACGGTATTTTCCAATTGGAAAACCACAATGGAAATGAGGTAATCTATGCGTGTCTGAAAGAGATGGGCATGTATTATAACAATACTCCTTTTTCGGGAGAAGAGTGGTATCTGATCGGCCTGATGGATGAAGATGCACTGCTGCGGTATCCGCACCGAATCCAGGAGATTCTGGTCTATTCATTTCTCATTTCACTCTGTGCAGGAGCAGGGATTGCAGTGCTGATCAGCCGGTGGTTTACCCGCTATTCCAGGCTTCTGGAGCTCTCGGAGGTTCCGGTGGGAGTCTATGAGATGGGCTCTAAAGGGAATAAGGTTTACATGACGAACCAGGTTCCCCGGCTGCTGGGATTATCGAAAGAGCAGGAACGGGCTTTTTGCAGGAGCCAGGATGAATTTCAGGCGTTCTTAAAGAAGATCTGCGAGAAGCCGACAGAGGATGAAAATGTATTCTGTCTGGAACGGCCGGAGGGAAAACGCTGGATCCGTCTGACCTTTCGTGAGGACGACGGGAAGAAGAGCGGAGTCGTGGAAGATGTGACAGAGGAGACGCTCAAGACGCAGTCACTCAGAGCGGAAAATGATCTGGACGGCCTCACCCGGGTGCTGAACAGAAAGGCCTTCGAGCGCCGGCAGCAGAAATGGGATGGAATGCTGCGGCTCGGAAAGCCTCTGGCGGTACTGATGTTTGATTTGAACTGCCTCAAGAGGGTAAATGACCAGTTTGGACACGAGACGGGCGATAAGTACATACGCTTCTCTGCCAGAGCGATCTCCGGAGCCTTAAAGGATGCGTGGATCTACCGCATCGGCGGTGATGAATTTGCAGCTGTGCTTGAGGGAGTGCCTGAGAACTCGATTGAGGAATGCTGCCGCCTGTCAGCCGGCCAGGTGGAGGCGTATGGAAAAGAAAATGGGTTTGAAGCGGGAATCGCCTGGGGATATGCGATATCCGCTTCGGACAGTGCGGCGACATTCGGTGATCTGTTGTCCCGCGCGGATCATAATATGTATGAGATGAAGAAACAGATGAAGAACATAGATAAATCTTGAAGTATCCATCTATTGATGCACTGCATTCTGCTTCCTGTATTGATTCGGACTAATCCCCGTAAACTTCTTAAATATCTGCGAAAAATACGACTGCGAGGCAAATCCCGTGCTGGCTGCAATCTCGGCAATCGAATAATCCGTCTGTGTGAGCAGATCCTTGCTTATCTGAAGACGGCGCTGGATCAGATAGGTGATGGGCGACATTCCCAGATACTTGGAAAAGGTGTGCGATAAGTAAAACTTGTTGATATGGGTGGCATCCGCCAGAGAATCCAGGGTGATCGGCTGTGCGTAGTTTGCATCCAGATACCGTTTGGCGCTGGCGCACTCCTTTGGCATGCGGGAGGCATCCGTGGAGATGATGCCGAACTGGTCATTTCTCGTAATATAGATGAGAATAACTTCCAGAAGGTCGTGACATACCTGCTCGTAACCGTTCTTTTTTTCCTTGATCTCACGAAGCATCAGCTGGGAGAAGTTCAACAGGTTCTTTTTTTCGGCGGAATAGTTATAGTAACCATAGTTTTCCGGGACATCCGGAGTGCCGAAAGAGAAGGTCAGGCCCTCAACACCGAATACAATATACTCTAATGGTTTGGAATCCATAGACTTCTCCGTGTGTTCCACATTGGGATTGACGATGACCATATCATTTTCCTTAACCGTGATCAGCCGGTCTTCCACCAGGAATTTTCCCAGGCCGCTGATGACATAGAACAGCTCGGTAAAATGATGGGTATGGGGAAGACTCTGCCAGTCGCCTTCGTATTTGGAGGTGGAGGCGTACAGGAGCTGGAAATTCAGTTTTTGGAGTGTTTCAAGATTTTTATCAAAATTTAATCGTTCGTTACTCATAGGGCTACCTCTTTAAATTTTACAGGCTTTTTAATTATCTTGCTATGAAATCGCAAAATGATAATAAATAAGCTGTTACTCATACGTAAAAACACCAAATAAAGTCCTTTTATACTGTCTATTATAGGTGATTTGGCCATGAAAAGAAAGCTTTTTATTATTACAGGAGCAAGATATATAAAAAGTAAGAATCCTATGGGGACCATGCCGGTGAAAGCCCTTTCTTCCACTTATTGTCAGCTTTATTTAAGAATATAGTTCTGGTATTGGTAAGGTGTATATAGTATACTGTATTGTATTACATTTCTTATTACAAGGAGGAAACTATGAAAAAATATTTAGCACTTCTTTTGAGCGCGGCCATGGTATTATCCCTGGCAGGTTGCGGCGGCGGAAAAGACGCCAGGACGATTTATGATGAAGCTTCCAAGAAGACTTCTGAACTGCAGGAAATGGATATCGAGACGACGGCTGCCATGACGATGACTCAGGGGGATCAGACCATCGACTTATCGACAACCATGGATATTCAGATGACCGGCGCGAATACGGATGATATGAAGTATCTGGCAGCCGGAAAGACCACGATGGCGGGTCAGGACATCGATGTGACGATGTACTATGAGGGCGGCTATTACTACATGGAGACCATGGGACAGAAGATCAAGTACGCCATGGATTTAAACCAGCTCATGGAGCAGGTTAAGCAGAGCACGGAAGGCGCCAACATGGAATCTTCTTATATGAAGGAAATCAAGGCGAAGAAGGACGGAGATAACCAGATCCTCACATTTACGGCTGACGCGGAAAAGATGGATTCCTATGTACAGGATATCATGGGCAGTATGAGCGGAGCGATCGCCGGAGCGGAAGACGTTGCTTATAAGATCAAATCGGCCAGCGGAGAAGCGGTTGTGAATAAAGACGGCTATTTCTCAAGCATGAATATCAAGATGAGCATGGATATGACGGTCCAGGGAGAAACAGTTGGAGTGGAGATGGATACCGACGCCATTTATCATAATCCGGGCCAGGCGGTCACATTGACTGCGCCAGACCTGGAGGGCTATCAGGAAATCGATCCTGCGGCTCTGGGAACCCAGCAGTAAGCAGACAGCGCTGCACATTCTTATGAGGAGAATGTGCAGCGCTGTTTTATCTAGTCATGCTTTATTCTGGAAGAACGATGGAATCGTCATTGGAGCGTTCGAGTGTCGCATTGCTGTACTGCGTGATGGTCTTGACTGTCTCGCCGTCGATTTCCTGTCCATAATCGTAAGAGAGGCGGTATTCGATCGTCAGCAGGCGTCCCGATGAATCGATGACGGCTTTCAGTGTCTCGGCGGTATAATTCCGGTCGATGGCCTCGGCGCCGGTCTCCTCCAGTTCCTTCTGCTTTGCCTCCAGAGAGCTTCTTTCATACTGCTTCAGATCATCTTTTGCCAGTTCCCGCTGATACCAGTCCATCGCTTCGTCGTACATGACCTTAGAGGGAAGGGAAGATTCCTTAAGCTGTTCGGGGCTGCGGCTGAGCGAAATCGTGGTCCAGCCGCCATCCTTATCGATGGAAGCTTCTGCAAAGTCTTCCGGAGCGATGCGGTGCCCGTAGATCCACAGGCGCTTTTTATAGTCTTCGTTTCCGGAGGGGCTGTCGGTGGTGTCGTAAACCCAGCCTTTCTCCAGCAGCCCGGGATGACTGCCCGTATCACTGCCGGCATCGGAGGGGATATGGAACTCGTCTTTCTCCTTATCAAATATCCGGTAATAATGATCATCGCCAAGAAGCTCATGCTCTACGGTCAGAGTGGAGCTTTTGTCACTGGAGGTGGTGGTAACATAGTAGTCACGGCCGCCGTCCCCGGAGACGCAGATATACGTGGTCTTCTGGCCTTCATAGCTTTTCTCATCGAAAAGTGCACCTCTGGAGACCGTAAATTCATAGCGGTCCAGGGCCAGATCGTGTTTAATCGCGGCATTGATGGCGTCTGCCGCTTCCTGCAGTTCGTGTTCCCTGGTTTTCCCGAAACAGCCGGAGACCATCAGGGAAGCGGCGGCCAGAGCGGCGGCCGGAACCAAAAGCCATTTACTTTTCCGTAACATCGTAATCCCTCTTTATTCTTCGATGACCTGGATTTCCAGAAAATCGAAATCAATGTGTTCGATAAAGTTGTCCTGATAAAAACGCGCCTTGTCATGAACCTTAAACTCGTGAATGGTGGCGTCCAGCCAGATCGGCTTCCCCAAATCAAATTCATAGCAGATATCATCAAGAGCCTGGAATACCATGGCGGTTCTGGACATCGAGTAATCGGAGATGCAGATAACGGTATCCCGGACGAGTCTCGTGTCTTTTATAATCTTTCCCCACATGCGAAACATAGAATCTTCCTCCTCCCGTATATCTGTGGTTTTTATAAAAAGTGTATGCAGTTGATTATATCATCCTGGCGGGAAGCAGTGCAAGGGAAAAAACTTGAGATTAAAAATTTGTAAAAATGAATAGAATATGATAGAATCAAGTTAGCGTTTTTTGTGGAATAAAATCGGATAAAACCGAAGGAGGACGACGACGAATGGCACAACCGATAACAGACCAGGTCGGATTCCTGTCAGAGGCATGCAGAGCCGTACAGGAGCTGTCTGCGAGCAAAAATTCACTGGATAAAATACGCCTGGATGAGAAGCGTCTGGAGAAAGAACTGGAGGCGGAAAAGAAGGCAGTGACGGATGCGATCAGTCTGACTGTGAAGAAGCGTATGGAAGAAATTAACGGTTCCTACGACAAGGAGATAGCAAAAGGACAGGACCGGTTAAAGCGGGTTCGGAGCAAACGGGAGAAGGCGAAGAGCCAGGGCGTGAAGGAACGGATTGAGGAAGAGACGAAGGAACTGCGGGATGACAACCGGGAACTGAAGCTGCAGATGAAGACGGCGTTCCAGCAGGACCGTGTGCCGCGTTTCTGTAAATCCACATGGTACTACTCCCTGTATTTTACCAGAGGATTCTCAGAATTTCTGATTTTACTGGTGACGATTCTGATTTGCTTTCTTGCGGTTCCATGGGGAATCTACATGCTGCTTCCGCAGAAGTCCAACTACTATCTGGCGGGGATCTATTTCGTGGCTGTCGTTGTCTTCGGAGGACTCTATATTCTGATTAATAATAAGACAAAGGTGCGTCATCAGGAGACGCTAAAGCAGGGACGGAAAATCCGCGATTTAATGAGGACGAACGATAAGAAGATCCGTGTCATTACCAGCGCGATCCGGCGCGACCGGGACGAGGCTGTGTATGATCTGGAAAAGTATGACGATGAGATCGCTCAGATCGAGCAGGACCTGGCGGATATCACCAGCAAGAAGAAAGAGGCGTTAAATACATTTGAGAAGGTGACGAAGACCATCATTTCTGATGAGATTGCCGGCGGAAGCAGGGAGAAGATCGAACGGCTGGAGGCTGATCTGCGCCGTGCCTCGGATGAGGCCAAGGAAGCCGAGGTGAAAGTGAAGGAGCAGACGCTCTTTATCACGGATAATTATGAATCCTATCTCGGAACGGAATTCATGGTGCCTGAGAAGCTGGATGAGCTGGCTGATTTTATACGGCTGGGGAAAGCGGCTTCGATCAGTGAGGCGGAAGCACTTTATAAGAGTGTAAAGGGATAACGAATATATAATAAGAGAAAGACGCAGTGCAGAACTTCTATTGCAGCAGATAGAAGTTCTGCACTGCGTCTTTCTTATTGCTGTTTTTTCACTTCCGGCTACGGCAAACGCCTCTGAAGCAGATCCCAGTCCGAGTTTACGATCAGTTTCTCCGGAAAGGAGATGCTTTTTAACATCTTTAAGGCCGCGTCGTGGCTGCCGACCGCGTACTTGGAGTGGGCGTCGGAGCTGACCAGTACGGAGACACCATATTCCATGCAGAGCCGGGCGACGGTTTTGCAGTTCTTATCGCTTCCGGGGCGGACTATAAAGGAGTTGGAGTTGATCTCGATTAACTTTTCCTCCTGGGCGCATGCCTTGATGACGGCCTCATAGTCGCATTGAAAAACCGGATTCCCGATGTGCCCCAGACAGTCCACATCGGGATTTTTCAAGACCTCGATAAGCCCCCGCGTGTGATCCGCCGGTGAGGCCGGGGCAATGGCCTCCGCGTGATAGGAAGCAATGACAATATCCAGGTTTTTTAAAATGGATTCAGGCAGATCCAGCTGACCGTCATACGACTTGATATTCACTTCGGCGCCCTTGTAAAAACGAATACCGTAGAGCTCGTCCGGAAGGTTTCGTAAACACAGGAAGTGAAGCTCCATGGCGCCGTCCAACATCCCGGGACCGTGATTGGTAATGCCAAAGGCTTTAAAACCTTTAAACTTTGCGGCCATTGCCATCTCATCCAGAGTGCTGTAAGCGTGCTGGCTGACGCTGGTATGCATGTGTAAATCCGCGATTGTTTTCAAACACACCCCTCTTTTCTTCTTATATAATTTTGTAGTAAGATAAACTTATTATAATGTTTAGTAAACAAAAAATCAATACAATCTGAAAAAAATACGAAAAAACTAAAAAATAATATAAACTTTACAAAACATTTACTTATAATTTTATTGACAAAATTAGTCGACATGCTATAATCTAACTATAAAACATCAATAAATACGATGAAAAAAGTGATTTAGCACAAACTGGGACTAGGAAACTAATAGAAACAGGAAGAGGAAAAGTTTACTAAACGGAAGCGAAAAGTAAAAGGCAAAAGGTAAAAGGTAAAAGGCAAAAGGCAAAAGGCAAAAGGCAAAAGGCAAAAAGCAAAAGACAAAAGCAAAAGCAAAGACAAAGGTAAAAGACAAAAGGAGGAAACAATGGGAAGCGTATATGCAGAAGGGCAGGAGTATCACCTGCAGATTAAGGAGGGAGATGTCGGCCGATATGTAATTCTGACCGGTGATCCGGGAAGATGTGAGACCATTGCAGGGCTGCTTGACCGTCCGGAGAAAAGGGCGGCAAACCGGGAGTATGTTACCTGTACCGGATATTTAAATGGGGAGAAGGTCAGTGTGGTGTCCACCGGAATCGGCGGGCCGTCGGCGGCCATAGCCCTGGAGGAGCTGGCGCACTGCGGGGCCAGTACCTTTATCCGCGTTGGAACCTCGGGAGGTATGCAACCGGAAGTACTGGGGGGAGATGCGGTGATCGCTACAGGAGCTGTGCGCATGGAAGGCACGAGCAGGGAGTACGCCCCCATCGAATATCCGGCAGTTGCGGATTATCAGGTGGTTATGGCTCTCAAGGAAGCGGCAGACGCGGCCGGACAGCGCTGCCATCTGGGCGTCGTGCAGTGTAAGGATTCCTTTTACGGTCAGCATGATCCGGATACCATGCCGGTAGCAGATGCATTAAATTCAAAATGGAAGGCCTGGGTACGGTGCTCCTTGTCATAGGAAACCAGACGAGGCGGGAGATGGGACTTGAGGATATCCAGTGCCATGACACCGGAAAAGTGGCAGAACTGGCCGTGGAGGCCATGAAGCGGTTAATAGAGCACGATAAAACCAATCAGAAAAATTATGGAGGGAAGACATTATGAAGAAAAAAGGCAGAGCATTGACGGCAGTATTACTGGGACTGACCATGGTGATGAGCCTGGCTGGATGCGGTCAGAAGAAGGAGAGCACAGCCGATACGGCAGCGGCGGGCAGCGAGGCGGCTAAGACGGAGGAAAGTACGGGAGAAAAGAGCACGTCTGCGGAGATGGAGACAATTACCTTAAAGCTGGGCTTTAACGGAGATTTCCTCACAATGCCGGAAGCGGTACTGGGAGCCGCGGAGAATTTAAATAAGAAGTACGAGCAGGAAGGAAAGAATATCCGGATCGAGTTTGAGACGGATTATCAGACCATCGACAACAGTGAATACCATAACAACATCGTGTTTGCACATAAGAGTGGGGACGCACCGGATATCTTCATCTGTGACGCCGATGTGGCCGGATTCGTAAAGGCCGGATGTGTTCTGGATATCACGGATGTGATGAGTGATGCATTCGTAGACGGCGTATTCACACCGACTATGGTGGATGGAAAAGCCTACGCCATGCCTTTCGACCTGCCGCTTCGTGTAATCTATTACTCCAACAAGGACCTGGCGGATATCGGATGGAGCCAGGACGAGATCGACGCGTTGCCGGAAAAGATCCGGGACGGGGAATTTACTCTGGAACAGTTTATGGATCTCTGCAGTGAAGTGGTAGAAAAAGGCGGAGCGAAGTACGGTCTGGTTCACAGACCAGGAGCCGGCAATGACTTTTTCGATATGTTAAACGCGTTTGGCGGTCAGTATTACGATGAAAACGGCAGCCTGGTGTTTGACGAGGCCGGAATAACGAGATTTTTTGAGAGCATCTACGAAAATGCCAACACGACGAAGATCACACCTCCCAACTTAAACCAGCTGGGTTGGGATACAATCAATAAGATGGTAGGTACGGGAGAAGCCTTCGCCTACTACGGTCCGATGTTCTCCGCGACGTATGTGGCGCAGGCGGCAGGACTGGAGACAGAAGAGTTTGCGAAGAATGAGACGTTTGTGTTATTCCCGAAATCCGAATATACGGATGCCCCGTTTGCAACGGTAGCGCCTCAGATGATGGCGATCAGCGCCGATACAAAGTATCCGGATGTCTGTAAGGATATTTTCCGCGAACTGGCCGGCGATTCCAACTCTCTGTTAGCAAAACATGCAGGCACCATCTACACGCTGTCCTGTATCAAAGAAGCCAATAAGAACCCGGAAGTGACGGAGAATCCGATCCTTAAGAATGTAACTTACATGGCAGATTACGCAAGGTCCGTTCCGGCAATCAACAATTTATCTTCCTTAAAGAGCGAGATGTTCACACAGATTGTCTCCCTCGAACTGGGACAGACGACTCCGGAACAGGCGGTTGCCGACTTGAAGACTCAGATCGAACTGAATGTTGACAATGTAATTTTCAAATAAAAACAGTAAGGTTTGCCGCTGCTGCGCCAGGGGGTGTGAAAGATCCCGGCGCAGCAGCATTTAGGAAGGCGGTTCCTCATGAAAAATAAAAATGGACAGGCATATATGTTTTTAACGCCTTTTTTGATTTTGGTGACGATTTTCTATGTAATCCCGGCCGTACTGACTGTGGTGATGTCATTTACGAATCTCGATTCCTCGTTTGTGTGGGAATTTAACCATTTCAAAAATTTTATTAAGATATTTAAAGATCCCAATACGCTGGTCATTGTAAGAAATACCCTGATTTTTGTCGGGGTGGCGATTGTGGCGACGGTTTTCTTAAATCTCCTGTTCGCCGTGCTCACTACATATTTCGTTAAGACAGAGCGGTACTCCAGCATATTTAAGGCGATTCTGATGATCCCCATGATCACACCGGCGGTTGTGTATTCCGTACTCTGGATCTGGCTGTTGGAAGCCGGCGAGGGAGGAATGGTCAACCGGGTCTATTTATCCTTTGTGGACTCCCAGCCGATTAACTGGATTGCGAAGTACCCGATGCAGATCGTCCTCTGCGCGACGATTCTCGTCAATATTGCGTATGGAACCATTATATTTTCCAGCGCGATCAAGAGCATTCCGGAAAACCAGTTTAAGGCAGCCCATGTGGATGGGGCGGGAGAATGGGAGATTATCAAAAGCATTATCATCCCCAATATCCGCTACCACATCCAGTTTATTGCCCTGTGGGAGGCGCTGGGGCTTCTCACGAACTACGTGACGATTCTCCTCATCACCAACGGCGGACCGGGAATCCAGACCGAGGTCTGGTCGCTGTCAGCCTACCATAAGGCGTTTAACGACCAGCAGTACGGATACGGCGCGGCTATTTCCCTGATGCTGATCCTGGTGGTACTGGTTCTTATGATCCTGATGAACAAAGTCATGCAGAAGCAGAATGAAAGATAAGGGGGAGAACGAATGGCAAAGGTTACGTTAAGCAAGACGGAGAAAAAGAAACAGAATATCGCGATCGCGGTACTGGTTCTGCTCTGTGCACCGATTCTGTATCTGTATATCAGCTTCTTCAGCCTTGCTTTTTTTGGCGCGGATGGTGCGTTTACATTAAGCAATTTCGATTTCCTGTATAAGCCCATGAAGCTGAAGCAGACAACGATTCAGCCCATTGGAAAATCATTTTTAAATACGGTTTATTTTACAATTATAGTCACTCTGAGTGAAGTGGTCATCAGTTGTCTGGCCAGGTATGCGCTGTCGAGACTTCAGTTCCGGGGAAGGAAAACGATTCAGTATTCACTTCTGATTCTGAGGATGTTCCCGAACCTGCTCTTACTCATTGCCGTGCTCTATGTTCTGATTGCACTGCATATCGTCAATACCATGGTGGGCGTCATTCTGGTCGCCATCGCATTCCGGATTCCGGGGTCCACCTTTATTATTAAAAACTTTTTTGATGGGATACCGAGGGATATCGAGAATTCCACGCTGGTGGACGGATGCAGCAGGCTGAGCGGTTTCTTCCAGGTTATTATCTATCTGGTTAAGCCAGGCATCGCCTCGATCTCGATTTTCTCATACCTCAGCGCATGGTCCAACTATATCTTGTTTAACACGCTGATTTTCAATTCCAAGACGCCGGTTATCGCCACGTACCTCCATTCCCTGTCGCGGAGTGAGCAGATGATCGCGGATTACGGTGTATTTGCGGCAATGGCAATCGTATACATGCTGCCGGTATTCGTATTTTTCGTTATATCTCAGAAACAGTTGATGGAAGGCAATATCGGAGGCGGAAAGGGAGTATAATTATGATTTCAATCAATAAACTGCGTAAGGAATTTGACCAGGGCGTCGTGGCGCTGGACAGTATCGATCTGGAGATCCGGGACACGGAATTTGTCGCACTGCTGGGGCCGTCGGGCTGCGGGAAATCCACAACCTTAAACTGCATCGCCGGACTTTTGGATGTGACCAGCGGACAGGTGATGTTTGATGATGCGGATGTGACGAACAAGGCGCCAAAGGACCGGAATATCGGTATGGTATTCCAGTCTTACGCCCTGTATCCCCATTTAAAGGTAATTGATAACATTGCGTTCCCCTTAAAGCAAAAGGGTGTATCGAAGGAAGAACGCCATAAAAAGGCGAGGGAAATGGCGGTAAAGCTTCAGATTGAGCATCTTCTGGACCGGAAGCCGACCCAGCTCTCAGGCGGCCAGCAGCAGAGAGTGGCCATGTGCCGCGCCCTCGTGAAGGAACCGAAGATCCTGCTCCTGGACGAGCCGATGTCTAACCTGGATGCCCGATTAAAGATCGAGATCCGCGAAGTAATTAAGAAGATTCAGCAGGAGTTAAAGGTTACATCAATCATCGTGACCCATGATCAGGAAGAGGCCATGGCGATTGCGGACAAGATTGCCATTCTTGACAACGGAAGAATCCAGCAGTACGATACTCCTGAGATGCTTTATCAGTATCCCGCCAACTTATTTGTGGCTAATTTTATGGGGAATCCGCCCATGAATTTTATCGATGCCAAGCTGGAGACGGCCGGGGAGAAGCTTATGTTTACCATTGGGGAGTCTTCCGTGGAGGTATCCGGGCAGCTTCTCGATAAGCTGAGACCCCACACCGGCAGGCCGGTTAAGCTGGGAGTTCGCTCCCATCAGATCAGGGTAGGGGCGGAGCCGGCAGCCAATACCTTGCCGATGGAGGTCCAGATGGTGGAGAACTTAGGCAAGGAACTGCTCTTAAGCGGGGATGTCCACGGCTGTCACGTGCGGGTATCCGTGGATGATACGTCTGCCTTCGGGCGAATGAAGGCGCTGGTGGGCGACGGTGAAAAACGTGTATATCTGCGGTTTGCGGATTTTATAAATGTGTTTGACTCTGAGACGAAGGTGAACCTTGTATTATGAGAGAAGTATTAGAACATGCGGACCGGGTGCTGATTGGCGGGCACAGAGGCAGTGCCTGCCGTTACCCGGAAAATTCCATAGAAGCCATGGAGCACGGCCTGCTGTCGGGCGCGGATTACCTGGAAATTGATATTCAGCTGACGAGGGACGGTGTGCCCGTGGTCTATCACGATACCGCTCTGGAGAAACGGACCGCTTTGCACGGATACGTTCACGAGCATACGCTGGACAGGCTGCGGGAGAACTGTCCGGGCCTCTGCACCTTTGAGGAGGCCATGAGATGGGGCAGCGAAAGAGAAGCGTGGTTCGCGCTGGAGATTAAGACAGTTCCCCTGGATATGCAGGAAGTAAACTTCCGTCTGCTGGAGGCCATGGTTCCTGTTCTGGAGAGAACAGGCATGAAGAAGCGTGTATTCGTATTCGGTCCGGATTATCAGGTCCTTAAACGGATGAAGCAGCTGGATCCGGAGGTGGAGATCGGCCTGATCGTTCCCTTTATCCCGGAGGACCCTGTGGAGCTTATGAAGTCCATGGATGCGATGGTCTATTTAACGTATATCTATAATATAACACCGGACATGATAGACGGACTCAAGGCACACGGATATTATGTGAGCGGCGCTATATTAAGGGAAGAAAAATGGATGGAACGGGCATACGCATGCGGCGTAACCATGTTTGAAGCCGATTATCCGGAAATGGCGCGCAGACTGGGAAGTGCAGGACGACAGAGCGTACGGAACAGCGAAGGCTGTGAGCTGTAACAAAAATACGCATAAAACAGCAAACCACAGGAGACCGCGTGATTGACGTATAGTGATGATTCTGATATGATAAAAAATAGTAAAAACAGGTGAAGGAAGGGGTGATGTGTGTGGCAACATTATTGGATATTGCGGAGAAGGCCGGCGTGGCCAAGTCTACGGTTTCCAGAGCGCTGAGGGAAGATCCGACGCTTTCTATTACAGAGGAGACGAAGGAAAAGATCTTTTCCGTAGCGGAAGAACTCCAGTATAAGATGAAACAGGAGAAGAAATTAAAACGATGCCGGAACATTGCGATCGTTCATAAGGACACACATTTCATGAACCAGATTGATAACGCGTTCTATTTCTCGATCAGGAGTGCCGTCGAGGAAACGTGCTACCAGAAGAATATCGGGTTCACATTTGTCCCTTATTCCTTCCTGGATTCGTTTGACCGACAGATCGACGGAGCGCTGGTCGTGGGGAATTTCGACCGGAAAGAGGTAGATACAATCTGTACCGCGGTGAGGACCGGCTGTATGGTGTTTGTGGGCAAGGTGAATTACTACCCGGACCGCATGGACTGGATCTCTTACAGCATTAAGGACTGTGTTTATAAGGCCATGGGGCATCTGGCTGCCATGGGACTTAAGGATATTGCCTATCTCGGCGGGTATGACAGCGAGGATACACCGGAGGAGTTCAGCAAGTTTTCTTATTTTAAGAAGTTCATGGCCGAGCAAAAGCAGCTTCATTTTGCCGGTTCCATGGTCGGGGAACACGGCGTGGAGAGCGGTTACCAGATGATGAAACGCTGGCTCCGCGAGAAGAAGGCGGTTCCGGATGCATTTTTCGTATCCAACGATCCGATTGCCATCGGAGTGATCAAGGCGCTGAATGAGGAAGGAATCTCCGTGCCGGACAGCGTATCGGTGATTTCCATAAACGGGGACAGCTCCGGCGAATTTTCTTTCCCGGCCCTGACCACGGTCGATGTCCATACGGATGCCATGGGGCGGGAAGCGGTGGAGATTCTGGAGGAACGGATCGAAGGAAAGCGGAAGCTGATTAAAAAGGTGGAATACCAGGTGACGTTGGTGACGCGTGGAAGCGTGGGGAAAATGAAATAATGGAAGGTGTTAGATAAATTAAACAACGTGGAATATCGGTTGACAGCTGATATTTCTACGTTGTTTTTTTAGTGGTGGTAGTTATAGAATTTCAGTTACTATTACAGTAAATGTTAAAGGATTTCCTGTGCGGTTGCTGTTCCCGCAGTTCCTGCCGCAAGATATTTTAAACGCATTTGCGAAGTTGCTCGGCTTCCTGAATCCTATCTTTAAATGCAAGATACCTCTGATTGAGCGTTTTCCGCTCGGCAGTCATCTTGCCTTTGCTGGTAGGGGGGGGGCGTTCAATGCGGTTCATCTGCGCTTTCTATGTCCTTATTGTTTGCGATAAACCGCACATTTTTTTTGCGGAAGACTTGACGGTGAAGGGCTTTTCGCTCTACGAAGAGACCCATCCGAATGTGAAAATTGTACAGGATGCCACCCAGAGGAACAGTATAAGGTGAAAATCCGTACGGCGGCGGCCAGCGATGAACTGCCGGACATCTTCTTTGCATGGAATACTCGTGTGCAGAAGACTTTGTGAAAGCGGGTAAGGCCCAGAAGATGGGACCATATCATGTGAACGCAGCTATTTGAGCCGTCAGTTTAAGCAGCCGTCAGTGGAGATTCCGCATAAGAATGAACCGCCACCACACCGCTCCGCTGAACAGATTCACAACTGAAAATTTTATTAAAAAAATTATCAGTTGTGAAAAGGGAGAAAACGCCTGTCTGGTGTTGAACCGGATGACGTTTGATGATAAAATTATCTTTGCAGCGAATGGCGTACAGAATTATGATACAGGGAGGTATAGCATGAGTACAGCATCAAACGGAAGCAGGAAAGCTGAAAAGACTTTAATTGATATCATCGTAAAATTATTTACGGTGTCTGAGGAATATGCGGCAGGATATTTTATGATGAACGGAAGCTATTACAAACCAGGCCGCAATTAAAATGTCAAAAATCATATGTATGGAAAATGACCTTTTTGTAAGAGGTCATTTTTTTATGCAAAAATAAGTCAAAATACGGCCTTTTTTTGAAAATCCGTGCAGAAGCCGAAGGCAGCCAATTTCGTTATAATGAACATAGAAAAAATCACGAAGATAACGGAAGAGATGAAAGGAGACCAGCTATGAAGATTCAATTAGGGATTATCGGGTTTGGCGGAATGGGAAAATGGCATGCGGAGAATGCGCCGAGAGCAGGCGTGGAGATTACGGCGGTATGTGATATCGACGAGGGGAAGCAGCAGGAAGCGGCAGCCATGGGTTACCGGATGTATAAAACGGCAGATGACCTGCTTGCAGATCCGGAGGTGAATACGGTCATACTTACGGTGCCGAACCACCTGCATAAAGAGATGTGCATAAAGGCCGCCAGGGCAGGAAAAAACGTTATTACAGAAAAACCGGCGGCAATGGATGTGGCGGAACTGGATGCCATGGAAGCCGCGTGTAAAGAGGCGGGGGTGTTCTTCACTTCTCATCAGAACCGGCGCTGGGATAAGGATATGCTGATCGTGAAAAAGGCGTATGATGAGAGGCTTCTGGGTAATATCTTTACCATCGAATCGAAGCTGCATTCCGGCAACGGCTATATGCACGAATGGCATATCTATAAGAAATACGGCGGCGGAATGATCTATGACTGGGGTGTGCATCTGATTGATCAGATTTTGTTCATGATGCCGGAGGCGAAGGTGCTGTCTCTCTATGCGGACATTAAAAATGTACTGCATGAAGAAGTGGATGATTATTTTAAGATCATTATGAAGATGTCAAATGGCGTGACGGCGCATATAGAGTTGTCAACCTATATTCTGGATTATCAGCCGAGATGGCTGGCAGCAGGGGATAAGGGAACGTTGGTGGTAAAATCCTTCGGATGTGACGGACATCTGCTGCGTACCGGTAAGCTGCTGGAGAAATTACCGCCCCAGATTACAGAGACAGAGGCGGGACCCACGAGACAGTTCGCTCCGGTACCGCCGGGAGGAATTGAAGAATTTCCGCTTCCGGAAGTGAAGACAGACTGGCTCGACTTCTATCGCAATGTCAAAGGGGTATTAAATGGAACGGAAGAGTCAGTAATCAAAATCTCTGAGGTGCGAAGAGTCCTGGCTGTGATGGAGGCGGCGAGAAAGTCTGCCGAAACGGGGCTGGCAGTGGAATTTGAAGAAGCGGGCGAAGAAACGGGATACTGAAAAAGCGGACGAAGAAAAGAGGAACTGAAAACGGACGAACAGATGGGAAAGAGAAGCTTGAAGAAGAACAGGGAAAGGCGGATTTTATGAAATTAGGATTTATTACAGCAATCTGTGATGGCATGACCTTTGAGGAGGTTGTGGATTTTGCGGCGGAAAATGGATTGGAATGTCTGGAGGTGGCCTGCTGGCCCCAGGGAGGCGCACAGCGCAGATATGCCGGAGTCAGCCATATTGATGCGGCGAATCTGACGGAAGAAAAGGCGGCTTTTATTAAAGAGTACTGTGCGGAAAAGGGGGTGGAAATCTCTTCACTGGCGTATTATCCGAATCCTCTGGACCCGGATTTAGAAAAGCGTGCAGGGTATATTGAGCATCTTTATAAGCTGATTGACGCATCGGTGATGCTGGAGGTTAATATGATCACCACATTTGTAGGGAGAGATCCGAAGAAGAATGTGGAAGAGAATTTGAAGCTGGTCAAAGAAGTGTGGCCGCCGATCGTAACATATGCGGAAGAAAGAGGCGTTAAGATCGGAATTGAGAACTGTCCGATGCTGTTCACCAGCGACGAGTGGCCGGGAGGACAGAATCTTATGACGACTCCCGCGAACTGGAGAAAGGTATTTGAGATCTTAGACAGCCCAAACTTTGGAATTAACTATGATCCGTCTCATTTCGTATGGCAGCAGATTGACTACATAAAGCCGCTGTATAAGTTTAAGGATAAGATTTTCCATGTACACTATAAGGATATCAAGGTTTATCCCGAAAAACTGGCAGATGTAGGCGTGATGGCGGCGCCATTAGAGTACATGTCTCCAAAGCTGCCGGGGCTGGGAGATGTGGACTGGGGGAATTACGTTTCGGCGCTGACCGATATCGGCTATCAGGGTTATACCTGTATTGAGGTGGAAGATAAGGCGTTTGAGAACTCCTTAGAGGATGCGAAAAAAGCAGTCATTCTGAGCGCAAAATATTTACGGAACTATGTGATTTAATCGGAATAGCAGCCCGGGAACAGTTGGTGCCAGTTATATAATGCTAATAAAGAAGAGTGTGAAGGGCTGTCGTACTAATTTAGTACTTCAGCCCCGTCCTCTAATAGATCCGCAATACGCCTGCATGCAAACCCATCGCCGTACGGGTTTGCCGCCTTACTCATCCTTGCGTATTCAGCTTCGTTTTCAATAAGCGCAGTAAATTCCCGGTAGATGGTGTCTTCTTCCACACCGACCAGCTTCAGCGTTCCGGCGGCGATCCCTTCGGGGCGTTCCGTTGTCGTCCGCATAACGAGGACAGGCTTGCCAAGATACGGCGCCTCCTCCTGTATGCCCCCGCTGTCAGTCAGAATCAGGTATGACCGCGAAATAAAATTATGGAAATCAACCACATTAAGCGGCTCGATCATCTGAAGCCGGTCGGTATCTGACAAAACTTCGTTTGCTATTTCGCGGACCTGGGGATTTAAATGAATCGGATATATGGCTTTGACATCTGCGTGCTCATCGAGAACCCGCTTAATTGCGCCAAACATATTTCGCATTGGTCCGCCAAGGTTTTCACGGCGATGGGCTGTAATAAGAATCAGTTTTGAATCACCGGCCCAGTCTAAATATTTATTCGTATAATCGGTTTTAACTGTAAAGCGCAGCGCATCTATTCCTGTATTGCCAGTAACATAAATCATTTCCGGCGATTTTCCTTCTTTGAGTAAATTAGCTTTCGCCATTTCTGTCGGTGCAAAGCTATATCGCGATACAATATCAATTGCCTGGCGGTTAAACTCTTCCGGGTATGGCGATGTTATATCATAAGTCCTCAACCCTGCTTCCACATGCCCCACAGGTATTTGCAGATAAAAACAGGCCAGGGCAGAGACAAACGCCGTAGTTGTGTCACCGTGTACCAGAACCACATCGGGTCTTTCCGTCTGCAGCAGTGACCTCATCTGATCAAGCACCAGTGTTGTTATATCAAACAGAGTCTGCTGTGGTTTCATGATGTCCAGATCGTAATCGGGCGAGATTCCAAACGCCGCTAAAACACCATCAAGCATTTCGCGATGCTGGCCTGTCACACAGACTTTTACATCAAAAAAGGGGCGGGACTTAAGTTCCAGCACCAGGGGACACATCTTGATTGCTTCCGGGCGTGTACCGAAGGTAAGCAGAATTTTTTTCATAAACAGTTCTCTTTCCCGCCTGCATAATACAACGGCGCTGTTTTTATACAATATTCATGCTTTTTTAAATCCTTTGCCTTAATATAGATTGCTGCTGAGTACATACCAGAACCCGCCAGCTTCCATTCACAGTGTGGGACATTTTGCCAATGGCCTTTTCTGACTGATTTTCCGCGTGTCATTAAATGAAACGCAAAATCCAAGTCCGTTTTCTCCCTGCTGTTAACGTCTATGGCCAGCACCTGCTTCTCCAGACTAAGGGTAAACGTAATGCCGTATTTCTCATTAAAATCAGATGTGTGCCTTCTCTCGGAGGTCGATGTCAGACTTACCGCAGGCTGTGCTGCTCTCTGGGCAAATCCACTCCAAAAACGAACGTCGTATTTCCAGCAAAATTCCTGCGCGGAAAGAAATCGTTTGTCCGCACGATACTGCTTCTCATATTTTGTAAATGCAGCAGATAATCTTGCGCTGTCGTTTTCCGTCAATAATTGGATATGATCAAGTATTGTATGTTTTGTGGTTTCGAATTGTGCGTCAAGGAGAGCCAATTCATCTTCCGATGCCCAAAAAGGGTAATTTATTAAATTTATATAGGAATACCCGAAGTAGGTAAACAGCGCTTTGTAGAATTCAAACTGACGGTAATAAATACTTAACTGTTGTTCTCCGGTTAATGTAAACCACAAAAGAGGATCTATTAAACTAATACCACAATGTCCGATATGTCCTTCTTTTTCCACAAAGCTAAGGGCATTCCCGTTAGGAATCACAAAATAAATCGCACAATGTCCATTAGCCACTTTCGAAAGATTCGATAATAGCTGGACCGTGTCATAAATGTGTTCGAAAACATCATTGACAATAATTAAATCAAAAAAATTATTTGGTATTATCTCCAAAAAGTCTGCAGACAGCGCGTCAACAGAAACAAATTCACAGCTTCCGGTTTCGTAAATTTCATCTTTATGGTTGAGCATAGCAAAATCATAAAGTGTCTCCGATATTTCAACTCCATAGCAAATTGCGCCCCTCTTAGCCGCTTCTATGGAAAATCCCCCGTATGCACATCCCACATCAAGAATTTTCAATCCCTGCAGGGAAAAGCCGTAGGCTTCAAAATCATGAAGCGTATCCAGGCCGCGCTGGTTTGATGTGGATGCAAACGTATAATGCTGCAAATCCATGCCAGTTAAATCCGACTTGTCTGTGCAGCTGTATTTTCTATTCAGGGCCTCGATAAAATGGTGATACATATCTGCCTCCTTAAATCAGTTCATAATTCACAGAAATTTTTTCTATTAGTTTCATCAGCTTTTCAGACGGATGATGCAGCAGCACGTTCTTTACATTCGGTGTCACAAATTCTTTTATGGCCTCATATTCGCACGAAATGATATTCACGCCATGATCTTCTGAATATGGAAGATAGAAAGATCTCTCATCAACCTTTAGCAGATCTATATGTTGTTCTCTGATAAAATCCAACAGGTTTTCATACCCTCCCTCTGTGATAAATACAGTATCGGCGAGCAGCAGCGGAGCTGAAAAATACGAGTTGGGAGAAGCGGTGCTGAATCTTTTAAATGTAACGCCAGACCTTCCGCGCATGCGAAAAACCAGTTTAAAGGTTTTTGCCCTGTCACTTATTCGAAGCAGGCTGAATCCACCAATGGCAAAATTTAAAAACTGCAGCTTTGCTCCGTTTTCATCGTAATACTCGATCTGGCAGCGCACATTGCCTGTTTTATCGGAAATATCCGTTTTAAATCCTATACGGCTTCCGATCGTATAATCCGATATGGTATAATTTTTGTCAGTCCTCAGCCATACGATATCGTCGTCCTCCACATCCCGTCTTAAAGTAAAGCAGCCATTATCCCAATACTTTGTTGTTTTGTCATCGGGAGATATATTTGTCTCACAAAAAAGTTCACTCAGTGGTATATCGCATGTCTCATGAAACTCAATTGGCTTCAGGCTGTCTGTAAAGGAATAAATTTGTTCCAGAGGCAGTCCAGTAAAAACCTCCATGTCATTCGCCTCATCATGGCAATAAATACAGTCGGAATTTTCACTGAAATTAAACTCATCAAGCGCTAATATCTCGTGTGTACAACAATAGTTCCGGACTAATACTGCTGTGGCTTTGCCGTTAAAAACCGTAGTTTTCACCATTTGCCTGTCAAGCCGGACTCGTTCTCTAACTCTTACATACTGTTTTCCTGCCACTTTTCCGATTACTGTTTCATCAGGAGCAAACCTCGTAGCTAATGCGAAATCTTTGAGATAATTTTTGCCATAGTAGTGATCAGGCGAGAAAATGGTTACATAATCATAATTTTCCAGTGACAAGGATGCGCCGCTGCCATCATCCAAAAAAAGCAAATGCTTATTCTCATAGGTTTGATTTACAAACATACTCTGTACTTTATCATTACTATCAAAACACAGCACAAGAACTTCCGGCAGATTAAAACATTGATCACATCCAAAAACTTTACTGACAATCCGGCCCAGCCTGTCCTCATATAAATGCTCGCTGAGGACATGGCGAAGTCCCGCCAGGCGGAACTTCCGATAATTTTCAGCAGAACAGTAATGGTTGAATAATCGTTCTATTTCCTTCTCGTTATCAGAGCATACGAGCAAATCTCCCAACAGCAGCCGGATTCCCCTGCTGTAATTACTGATGGCCGGTGTGTTGCAGGCAAGCAGCTCAAACACGCGGCGTGCGAACATAGTGCTTGAATATACCATCGAAGTCATATTAACACCGTAGCGATATCCCTTATATGCCCTGGATATTTCCGAATATGGCAGACTGCCGAGAATGTTATTCTTCAGTTCATCGGGAAAATAGTAATTTTCTGCGGCGGGACTTGCAACAGACACACCATCATCACTGCCTTTTTTGAAGTTCCTGTCATAAATATCAATCCCCACTGTTTTCATAAAAGGGATGAGCTTCATAAATACATTGGAACGCTCCTGATAACGCACATAGAAGGAACCGGCAAAACAAAATTTATTCTGCCGTTCGTATTCTTCCAAAGGATTATGGATTTTAGGCTGTGCGGCAAACGGCAGATAATACACCCGGTCATGCCCAACACAGGTCTTGTAGAGCCCTACGCAATCCGCATCCGTGGTAAAAACAAAATCCGCGGCCTGTGCAACCTTCAGGAATACGCCAAAATGTACGGGGTCCTCCTTAGACCAAAAAACAACCGGCACCCTGCGCTCATGACAGAATTCAATTAACGCATAAAATTCACGAGTATCATCATTTAATTTATAACGCCATAGATTATCTTTTCCGCGCCATACGGATTCAATAAACAGAAAGTCAGGCTGAAATGCCTCGATTTCCTGCTTAAATCCATGCGGCGTTATCTGGACTGTATCACACTCCGGCGAATAGCATCCCAGGGTGAACTCGTCCATAATAACTGCCATTTTTATTTTTCTTCCGTCTTTATACACCATATTATTTTACACACCTATACCATTTGCATGAACTGTCTGTAACATCGTCATATTTCTCAAAGCAGTGCACATCTGAAAAGTGCCTGCATAGCTGTTCTATAAAATCGACTTCACCATAATACCTGAAGGTACCGATCTTATACTTTTGATAATTTTCTTTCCCATACCAACCTGTAGGATTTTCACATGGAACTGTTTTTAAGGTTTTACTGTCAGTTACCCAGATCAAAGCGACTCCATTCGGCTTTAATACTCTGTTTATTTCATTTAATGCTTTTTCATCATCATAGACATGGTTCAGCACACAGTTAGCAAAAACCATGTCAAAAGATTCTGATTCCACCTCTGGCATATTACAGATATCAGCAACGATATCAACCCTGCATTCCGGCCGGATATCAATGGTTGTAACATCAGCCCCCACACTTTTGAAGAATCTGCGTTCTGGGTTTGATGGAGAGATATGCAGAATCCTGGTCGAAGAAAAGTCTATGGCGACATTATCATGCAGCAGTCTGGGAATTGTACGGGTACGTTCTACTGATCCGCAGTTCGGGCATCTGCGCACCTTTTCTGAATGAAATGTTTCAAATTCGTGAGAGCCGCAAATCGGGCAGGTATGCTGTACTTCGTTTTTTAAACCGCTTGACCCGGTTACCGGCACCTTCTTTTGAATATCGTAGTAATCCTCAAATTCTTTAAAACCAAGCTCCTTTAAAGTAGTCCGAATCTCTGAAAAAGTCGCCTGTGCTACGACAAACACAAAATACTCTTCTGGAGAAATTTTAACATCCGAATATTTGTGAACCGGCTTGCTCCGCCAGACGGGAAGCTGGTCTGCGTCATTCGAAATGTAAAATACAGTATTAAGCTCTTTATGGAAATTGACTGTCTGGAAGATGATCGCCTCCATCCAGCCTTTACCCCAGATAACGATTTGCCTGCCTTTGGCCTTATCTTTTATGTAATCACTGATTTTCAACAAATTGCTAATTGAAAATGAGGAATCCTTTGAAAAAATGGAATGAAAGTCGGCTATCTTTAAGTTTGTCTTATCAACGGTATTGATTGCATCAGTCACGCTGATAAATTCTATTTTTCCTTTCAAAGCTTCAATAAAATAATCAAAAAACTCTGCCATCATATCGTTGGGCCTGTCAATAAATCCTGTCTGTTTAAATCGGTCCAGACAATACATAAAAGACCAGCTGTGCATTAACATGGTTGCTACGGCATCACTCCCGTAATATTCATAATAACTGTCAAATAACGATTGGTATTCTGAAATTACACGGTCAAAATCGTCTCTCGATTCCGGAACCAGGGCAAGATAATTAAAGTTCAAAGGCTTTTTGTTTGGAAGCATTCCAAGAGGCAGTTCTATCAATCCATTTTCATATCTGAACTGCCTGTTTAATGGCAGTATCTCCGGCCTCAAATAATTGTAACTTAAATCAGCCAGATACCCCCTTTCCTTTAATGCCTTCAGTACGCCAATACCGAAGCGGTATTCACCGCCCCGATATGCAGCAGGCAATTCTCCTGTGCACTCAAGGTATTTATCTGTCACATAATTTATTATTTTTCTTGAATCATCAATATTTTTGTACCATGAATAATAATTTTCACTGATACTCGCGAACGATGGTTTCCCGACAATTTTTTCCAGAAAACTGTAATGGCAGTGCACCTGCATATCATGCCCCCTGGAAATGATATACTTTCCTACATCAAGGATCTCATCACCATACTCTTCACATTCAGCAAAGTCCACAAAGAAAGTCATTTTAACATGGTGTTTATCCGCGATATCCATCATGCGCCCAATCCCGTATTCCATGCCGCCTGTACGTCCATAAATTAAAGTATTGACATGGTCTGACTCTGCTCTTTGACGCAAAGCTTCCACGTCAACTGTAAGCATACATTTCGGTTTATTCATGGCTGTTCCTCCCAAAAGCTGATTTTTGCAGTAATTTTTCCTGATAAATTACTCTCTGTTATGGTATCCAGCAGCATGGCAGTTTCGTAATTATGGTACTGCAGCGAGACTACACCAAAATTAACAGATGTCAGCGCGTTTTCCAAATCAGATATAATTTCATACTTAAACTTTAAACTGCCAATTTTAGATTCAAGTGTCCGCTGTGAAGCTGTGAACCGGCTGTGTTCGATCAGCTCTTTCGGAATCACAAATCTTTGCCGCATAGCCCTGGGCTTCTGACCAATCCAACAGTCTTTCACAATCAGCCCATCCTGCGTAATAAGAATTTCACGGGAAACAATCAAATCCTCCAATTGATATTCTCCTTTGACGCGGGCATTGTCACCATAGTGTTCATACACAGAAATCCCCGAATTTCTTATAGAACTGCAAAAGTTTTTTTGGAACAAACCATCCGCCATAATTGGATATATTCCTGAATGCCCTGCGCTTGAGCGCAGATACCTGTTAATTGGTGAATACCGGTCATAATTGTATTGACCCGAATCAATCAGAATATCAATATTTTTGTATCTTGCTGTTATACTTGAGAGATCTGCATGAGCATGAGGTTGAAAAACCGTTTTGCACTTAAAGCTTAGATAGGCATCGCCAACCTTAATAATCGCCATTCCTAAATCGGGAAATAGACCGGAATGCCCGTTGCTTCCTGTACTGTTAAATATGTTTCCATCACCGATTACAGGAAAAGAAGTGTCTTTATGCGCAAATATGTTTAGCGCTTCTTTTGATTTCTCTAATTCTGTTTCTATTTTTTTGATGCTATTAATTTTGTAATAGTTACAGAATTTAATAACCTGTCCGTACAAATAGTTATTAAAATTAAAGTAAGTGATACTATTTTCATTGTTGGTAAAATCGTTATAATAAGCAGTTTCAAATAATTGGATGATTCGGCGAACTGCATGGTTTTGCCATTTTATCGATTCGGTCTTCCCCTTAAACAAAATGCTTATGTGCAGCAATGCCAAGTCTTCAAACAGCCCATGATTATGATCAAAGCAGTGATTATTGTCATCCATTAACCAACAGGCATATTTCTGCAGCAACTGAAAAAGGTCATTTTGATACGGTATACTTTCAAAAATATCCAGGGCTTTTATAAAAAGCAGGGTTTGTGCATAAACAGGCAGGTCACTATAGAAAGGACCATTTGTTTTCAAATACTCATGAAACTGACATATTATGTTTTCAAATGTTTTTCTGTATTTATCCTTTCCTGTCCTTTTATATTCGGTAAGGACATAAGTTAAGTAATCCATGGATAAAAGATATTCCCGTTTCAATTTTGCATCAACATCAAACTCGTGACTGAAAATATTTGTCTCAATGCCGTGGATGTTAAAGTAATAGGTATCCCACAAATACAAATTGCCTGCTGTACACTGGTCAGCAATATAAGAGACATTGTTTCTGGTACATCGGTCCACGTAGTAATCCATTTTATGAAACTGATTATTATCACACATCCGATTCACCTCTTCTAAACCGAAAAATACCATATATTTCACTTACGAAACAGTAGTCAACGCATGTGATCATATCATGATAGTTTGTGATACAATCAAGTACATTGTAATTTCCCGTACAGTAGTTAAATGAAACCACCAGCTGGCCTTTGCGGCTCATTGCATGAATTGCCTGGTCAATCAGCCATGGTTCAAAATCCACATATCCATGAACGCCTATCAAAATAACCACATCTGCCTTAAGATCAGGAAACTGTTTTTGATTAAAATCATATATAAGCGTATTTTCGGTTAGCTGTTTGTAGTCAACCGGATAGTACTTTATCCCTTGCGGCAGAAGTGTACGCAGTGGTTCCGACCCGGCGCCAAGATCCAGCACGGATTTTACGCCGCTCCAATCTATCATTTTTGCTACAAGTTCAGAACGCCAATACGGCACACCCTCCGTAAAACAATTACGCCATGCCGCCTCATCCCTTTTCCAGTTTTCAGATCGGGGGCGCATCCATAACGAATGATTAGGATAAAGATTATACAACCTTTCCAGCCATTCAAAATGTACGCCCTTTTCAAACCCCATCTGCTTCAAATCCCATTCAATGGAAAACAGGCGGCTAAAAGCCGTGATTACAATAAAGATTTCATTTTTATCCTCTTTTAACAGTACATGAGGAGATTTAATCTCTCTTCCGAGATAGGTTGTACCTGTTTTTTCTGCTGAATTGTCTACAATATAGTCAAAATATTTTATTTTTTCATCGTCAATATGTTCACGCATATACTTTGCCGCGCCGTATAGAATATATTTCATATTGCCCTCCTACAAGTGGTATACTTCTCCGCAAACACATTTCCGTGTATCAAGGATGATTTTATTCTTTATCAGACTGAAGTTTTCAATTATTTCGCTGTGGCCAACCATAATGACAACCATATCCACGCTGTCAGCAAAGGTGTTAAAGTCGAATACCTGCCTGTCGACGATCTTGGAATCAATGTATGGATCGTAGCACAGCAGCGGAGCCGCCAGGTGCTTTTTCATGCACTCAAGCAGCTGTAAGGTCGGGCTTTCCCGTACATCATCTACATTTTCTTTATAGGTCAGACCATAAATTCCCACCCGCGAAATATCAGCCATGTTATGCTCCCGCATAATGTCATAAATGCGTTCAAGTACGAATTCAGGCATGGAGTCATTAATCTTCCGGGCCGCAAGAATAATATTGGCAAGTCCGGGATAGTCTCCAACCAAAAACCATGGGTCAACCGAAATACAGTGACCTCCCACACCGGGACCCGGTGATAAGATGTTTACCCGCGGGTGCTTATTTGCAATGCGTATGATTTCATAAACATCCATTTGATCGCATCGGCAGATCTTGGCAAGTTCATTCGCAAAGGCAATGTTGATATCGCGAAAGGTGTTCTCAACCACCTTTGACATTTCGGCAGTGCGGATATCTGTCAGTACAATCTCACCTTTGCAGAACGAGCCATATAACTCCTGCAGCTTCCTGCCGGTTTCGCTGTCATCAACTCCAATCACCCTCGAATTATGTTCAAGCTCGTAGATCATGGACCCCGGAATAATACGCTCTGGCGCATGTGCTATTTTAATCTGTTTTCCCGACTGAACAATCAGCGGCCTGATATGCCTGTCAATACTTCCGGGTGATACCGTGGATTCAATGACAACCGTTGAGCCATCCGAACACACCTGTAATACATCCCGAAAAGCGGCGGCAACGTATCTCATATCCACTTTTTTTGAAACACTGTCGTACGGAGTGGAGACTGCGATAATATAGGTGTCCGTATCTACGATCTCCGTATCAAACCTGATTCCGTTGGAAACAGCTTTGTCAAATAAATTCTGCAGCCCCTTTTCCTGAAACGTGAGTTCGTTGTTCTTCAGCGAAGAGACCACATCCCTGTTGATGTCAACCCCTATCACCTGATAGTTGGCTGCTGCCGCGATTGCCAGCGATGTAGGCAGTCCGATATACCCGAGTCCAATAACGCTAACCATTTATTTTTCCCCTTTTTTCAATAAATCTCTCTATTACTTCCGCGATGGCGGCTGACTCCCCGGAACTTACAGCCGGGACTGTTTTGTTATGTATGGCATGAACAAAATTACTCAATTCATAACGGAGCCCTTCACCGTAGAAGCTGCTGTGATAGGACTGTACGGAACCGGGATCTTCATAATGGATGATAAATTCAGATGTTTTCCACCATGGTGCCTGAACCGTGATATACCCTTTTGTTCCGGATATGGTCATGCTTCCTTCAGACTTTACACCGATCCCTACTTTAACGGTTGCCAAAGCATTTTTATATTTAAAATAAGCTTTCGAATAATAATCTGTATTGTTATCTGTCACAAAGTAATCGAAAAAGACCTCTTCATAGTTCAGACCCAGCAGCTTAAAGATACCCAGCAGCGGGTAACTTGATAATTCCATAAAGGCCCCGCCCTGCTCGCCGCTCCATTCCCTTGATTCATCCGGAACCAGCTTCGTAAAACACGCCTCAACATCGCGGATGGAACCGATGATACCGCTCTTGGCCACACTTATGAGCTGAAGGAATCCAGGACAGGAAGCGGTTTTAATTGCTTCTGATAGTACAAGCTCTTTTTTCGCTGCAATTTCAAACAGCTTGTCTGCCTCCTGTCTGTTTATCGCCATTGGTTTTTCGCAAAATACATGCTTACCCGATTCAAGGGCCTTCATTGCATAATCCACATGGGTATGATGGGGGGAGGCAATATAAACAGCATCAACCTTATCTAAAAATGATTCAAGATGGTCCTCATAAAAACCAAGTTCAAATCTGTCGGCAAACCTTTTGGCACTTTCTATCCTGGGGTTATAGACACCGGCGGAATTAATACCGCTGACATATCTCGCCTCCACAACAAAACGCGACGCAATATTGCCGCTTCCGATAATTCCCAGTCTTACAATATCGTGCATCTTTTCACGGAGCATGGTGCTGGATACTTCTTTTGTGCGCTCCAGGTATACTACTTCACAGTACTCACGGAAAGCGTCAAATTCACCAATCCAGTCTGACCCAACGGTAAAAATATCAATGCTATAGCGCTGAATATCTTCAAGTTTCTGCCCTAAATGGTCCTCTACTAAGATTTCATCAACAAATCCTGTATTTTTAACATTCTCAATACGCTTTAGGATCGGATCGACTACGTTTAACTTTCCACGCTGCTTATCATACTGTTCAGTGGTGACACCAACAATCAAATAATCACCCAGGGCTTTTGCATTTTTCAGCAGGTTATAGTGGCCGCTGTGGAACATGTCAAATGTTCCGTATGTAATAACTTTTTTCATTGTTTACACCTTAATTCGTGAAAATTTGTGCTGCTTTCGTTCCTTTAACGGGGGCAGCACCTTCCAGTTGCCAAACTTGAAACTGAGGTATTCATCGTAATCATGAATGCCGGAAAAAGTTTCATCTTCAAATACAGTATCCGAACTGTTCTCATACCATCTGCATCTGTAGCCGAATTCTTTATTGGGTGTGGGGAACATCAGTATCCTCACCCACTGCGTCCTTTTCCGGTTTCGCGCGGACACATATTTTTCATAATGTTCAAATACCACCCTACAGTCAATGTACGATAAAAGAGTATATAGCAGGCGCAGTGACCGGTTCTTTTCCCGCAATCTGCCTGCCTCGCTATACAGTAACTTTCGAATACAAAAACAGTGAAAATTACTTATGGTTCGTCCGGTTTTACCATCAGGGACAAAGTCAAGGGGGAAAATATCGATCCAGACCCCCTGTTCGTAAGGCAGGTGTTCTGTGCCAGCCACTACAAGCTCCGTTCCCTTCTTACGCAATTTACCATAGCCCCATCTGTAGCCCTCCGTGTTTCGGTGATCCTGAAAATAATACTTTTCGGTATTCAAATCGTTTTCACAGGCGGATCGGAACTTCTCATACTCTTCCCGCAGAAACGCAACGTCCGCATCGTCATCCCAGGGAATAAAACCACCGTGCCGATGCGCGCCCAGCAGTGTCCCCGCAATAATGTTGTAATGTATATTTCTTAACTTGCAGATACGCCGCACTTCACAAAGCAGTTCCAGCTGCGTCAGCTGAATTCTGCGGAGCTGATCCGGGGAAAAAACCAAGGGAATCTTCATGATGTACCTCTCAAACTTTAGTGGCAAATACCAGATGATAAACTTTATCCGTGTATTGGTTAGCAGGCATTTTCTGATATGTTAAAATATTTAACATTTGGTATCTGTTTTTAATTGCTTCCAAAGAATCAAATGTCCGAACATGATTAAAGCTTTTGAAGCTGGGGACAGAAAAGATGATCATACTTCCCATCGGCAGCAGGTTCAGCAGCTCCATGTCTTTATTGATGTGCTCCAGCACTTCAAACATGATGAACAACAGACTGTCTTCCTTTTTGCAGGATTGCAAAAAGGAAAAAGCATCTATGCAAATAAATTGATTGATGTATCCAGGGTTTGCTCTCTTCGCCAGTTCGATTGCCTGATCACTGAAATCTACACCTGCATAATTTATATATCCTTGATCAAAAAGCATATTTGCAAATTGTCCGCTTCCGCATCCTATCTCACAAATGGCAATATTTTTATCCAGCTTTTTCACCCATTCAAGCCCGATATTAAACATACTCAGAATAAAAGGATTCAATTTACTGTAATGACCGGAATATTCTTCCCATTCGGCAAAACGTTTGTTCATATATTCAGGAACACATATTTCACCATCTTTAGCTTTGTAAAGCAGCGGATTATCTTTACTGCGCCCGTCAAAGATAAAAACGTATGGATATAAGGGGTGTTTTTTGATAAGCCCAGCCACTTCCGCGGGGTAGGATACTGCTATAATTACTTTGGCGGGGCCCTTTACTACTTGAAAAAAATATTCTGGCGATATCACTGGCTTTGAGCAAAACTCTTCAAACCCCACTCCAGCTCTCTTATCAATAAAACCAACAATATCAAACTTGTTTTTGCAGTACTCATATGCAGCGGCCCCGTATTTGGCAGCTCCCCAGATGTAGGCAGGGCATACCTCAACTTTTATGTCCTCCAGCACTGTGTTCAAATAATTTTTTGAATGTTCAATATATTCGTTCAAAGAAAGTAATTTTGAATAATCAATAGGGTTATTGATATCGATTTCCCTGGAATGGTCAATTCTCCTTTCCTGTAATCCTGTTTTCCGTAATAGTGATTCAACACGTTCCGCCCCCGATTTCATTATGGTGTTAAACTGTTTTCTGAATATAATTGAAAAAACTACGGCATGAAATGACGCTGCCAATACATATGACGAATATTTTATTAGTGATAGAAATTCCGAGGGCCCTATATCGGTTCGTAATAATTCTTGATTCGTATCATACAGGCATCCGTCGCCTTTTAACACAACGGTCAGCAAACCGGTTTTCTGCTGTACCGTTTTTGCGGCATCAAACAGCTTTGTACCTAATTGCCGATTATAGATTACTGCGTATTCACCGGGTATTATCCGTTCTGACATAATTAGTAAATAATCTTCATCTGTAAGCAGGAAAGTAGGATCACATGTATGACTGATTGGTTTTGAAGTAAACGGTCTCAAATAATCTGCTAAAACGTCTTCCCGCACAGAAATTGCATGGAAGCGATCCAGGTTATTGCGGAATAAATCGTCGCTTTTTTCTGAGAAATTTTTCATGGTACCGCTCGCGGAAAATGTAATCTTCTTTTTTGCTTTCAGCCTGTCTGAACCCCAGTAGGTCTCGTCATATCCAAAGCCCTTATAATATTCCCAAATTGTATCTGCCCCATAGATGATTAAATCATATTCCTCGTCCACATTGCCAAGCGGAGACAGATACCTGTCTATAAATACATCATATGCATCGCTTTTCAAGGGATACATGGACGTGTGATGCTCAGGAAAATAGTTGATTGCCTGAGCAGAAATACCTAATTTTTTTAGATAAGTAAGCAGTGAGTATGTCACCATCAACGCCCCATAATTTTGTGAGCGATGGAAATTTATTGTTCCAACTTTCATAGAATTAAGCCTTTCACATATTCATAGATTGCACTTCCGCAGCTGTCTTTATCCAAAGGCGGCTGCTGTTCAATATCTGCCGCATTAATTTCAAGCAGGCTTTCAAGATTTAGAAAACTGGATTCTCTTGCATATTGATTAAAATTTTTATTTTCATATATCATTTCCAGCGCATTGAGTTTGGGAAGGTGAATGTGGTCCAGAGACACAGGTACCTTTTCGGTTTTCAATTTAACAGTATCAAACATATAAAACTCGCCTGTCAGGTACGATGTCATAAAAATCCTGGTTCCAACCACAACCGACTGGGATATTCCTTTCTCAACAGGAAACGTAACAATTTCCTTTGACCTGGTATTTACTCTATAAAGCATCGGATCGCGGATAGAAAAGTAATAAATATACTCGTTAATCCTGCAAAAACTGGAAGCAGAATTGATTATTGCCAGCTCAGTCAACTGCTGTGTTTGCGGATCATAATAAGCGATACATCCGTTTTCACACGTTTCCGGTAACAGCCATAATAATCTGCCGTCACTCAAAATCTTTGAAAATCCGTTAGCATTGCTGTACTGAAGAGGGATAAAGCTATGAGAGAAGTCATCCATTCTTACGCAAAGCAAGCCGTGCGCAGCAGGAGCAGGGTAGTACATAATTTCATTCTGGACACAGCCTCGTTGGATATAAAATCCGATATCTTCGGATTTCCGCTGCGTTATGTCTTCCACCCAATCTTCAATATAAGTAATTTCACTTGTATGGGTATCTATCCGTGCAATGGTGTAGATTCTGCTTCCCTGCATATAAACATAGCGATCATGGATCAGTATACCGGCAAATTTTCTATCAATATCTCTTATAGATTCGTTTAATAAAATCCTGGAAAATTTTTTTGTCCGTTTATAGTAAATGGCAACAGCCTTTGCGTTGTAAGGGCAGAAATATAAGCTCCCGTTATATTCTGCTATATCACAAAACAATTGATGTCCCTCTGCTTTTTCGCCTGGGAACTGTCCCATAAACTCAATTTCATAAGTTATTGAGTTTATTCGGAATAATCCGTTAAAATCATAAGCCGTACACCAGATAAATTCGCTGTCATAATAGAGCTGCTTTACAGCTAAATGTTTTTTACAATCTAAAATATTAACGTTTTGGGCTAATACCGGCTTTCCGGCAGCCTGGAACAGAGGTATTACGCTTGAAGGATCTCCGTAGTACATATCACTGACTGCGATTGCCCTGTGTAAATCAGGGCTGTCATCAAATATCCCCCAAGCTGCCCCTTCACAGTTAACTTCCTCATGGAAATTACGGACAATCAAGAGGTAGCTCTGGTATAATTGCGGCCTCATGGATGCCAGCGTCTGCTCCAAAAGAGGGTGGGGACGCCAAAGCAATACAGCATTCTTTTGCAGTTGGAAGAAGCGCAGGACACACTCCAGTTTGTCGAGATATTGATTAATAATTTTATTGTCTGTGCTTAAGGTGTATTTAAGCAGGGAGGTAATACTTGTATTGTAAAAAACAACCTTCTTTTGTGTTCCATCAGGATTTGTAATCACCCTTCTCCAGTGATGGGGAATATCAGCATTCTCTCGTCTGTCTTTCGTGACAGCATCAAATTTGGGCGATCCAAGTGATAAAATTTTCCGCTGTATAATCTGATATGCACCCTCCCCAACCCGATTTTCTCTGACCATGTCAGCCCACACATGAAGGTAATCCTGCCTCACCTCCTCGGATTCCACAAAGACCAGATCCGAGTTCAGGACAGCAGGAAGAACTGCAAAATGAGGAGAGATATGCTTTAAAGTTACAAAATAGGGGGAATAGCACAGCAGCCTGACATATTTTTTTAGATTATTGCTAAAATACAGGCTGCAGATCTGTGTGGCTACATTCCTGTCATCATAAGGGTTATGTATAAATGCCGCATCCGGACGGTTTTCTGCCAAATCATACTTCTGCCAGTGTACCACCGGGACATACGAAGGGAATTCCCCTCCTTCATAATGCATCTTCCCAAGGCTGCCATCAGGATTTTTATCATAATAAGGAATTGGCACTACTACAGCTTCACATTCGGGATCATTTTTTGCTGCTATCCATATGCTTTCCAAAGAATCCCACATGGAAGCTTTATATGGTAAAAACAGAGTTATCATTGGTGCCGGTTTCCATTCTTCCTGGATAGAACAGCTGATATTTTCTAAGAGCCGTTTCAACTCATTAAAACCAGATTCACTTTTTTTATGGGTAAGGATGGCGGTATTAACCTGATAAAATAATTTATAGAGCTCTTCCATAAGTGCGGCCGTTTTTGACTGTTCTCCTTGACACTGTTCTATAAACTCAATCATTTTTAATACTGTATCCTGGCTGTCTCCCAATAGACTGCTGGTAATATCATCATTTCCCGTTTCCATATAATTCAGGCACTTCTGACGGGCTTGCTCTAACGTGTCTATTAATGTCAATAGCTGTTGTATTTGCTGCTTTTTCATTGTCATATCACCATTCACGTTTATTAATATAAAATAAGGCATATTGGTACTCTTCTGAGTATGTATCATTCCAACATTTGTTTTCCGATACTTCGCTCCCCTGTCACTCATCCGAAGGATGTTCCAGAGGTCTTGGCATACCCAATACGCGGCTGTTTTCCACCGCCTTCTAATGCCGTTTTGTTTTTTCTATATCATGACAGTTTTTTAGTCCCTTTTCGTGCCGCTGCGTGCCTTACGGATCAAACAGCGGCAGCTTCCGCTGTTTATCTAAAATACTGTTTTAATATCACTCCTGAATTGTTTCGTTATTATCATCGCCGCGTTTCAAAGCGTTTTTGGCGGCATTCACTCTCTCGTCCAAACGCAAGCCGCAGTCAGGGCAGACAAACTGCCCCTCTTTTTTTACACCGGCTGCCCCGCAGGCAGAACACTCTGTACTGATTCCTTTTCCAAAGACTTCAACTGCATTGACCGAGTGCTCACTGCATTTATCCAACAGCCGCCTTCTTACATATCCCTTTTGCCACTGTGTAAACTTGTTGTTCCATTGCTTCGATTGGGTAACCGGAATTTTTTTAGGAAGCTTGGGAAAATATATGACCTTTGGCCTTTCCGTTTTAAAGAATCGGTTTAGCTCCTGGTTGATATATCCGTGTAATGCGGCCTCCTTCTGTTTTTTCTCTGCCTCGTATTTCTTTCTGCCTGGATTCGCCTGTCTGTTCAGGCTGTAAAGGCGGGCCTGTTCCCTCTCCCAGTCGGCTTTTTCTATACAGTACCTGCCAAATTCTTGGCCGTATGCCATTCCCTCTGAAGTGGTGAGCATTACGTGAAAGCCAAAGGAAAGGCCAATGTGCTTTCTGTAATCCGCGTGTAACTTTACTTTTACATAAACCGGTGCCTGTATCTCAAGTCTGTTTTCTTCAGGATATAATTGGACACGTATTTGGGTTTTATAACGGTTTCCATCCGTCAAGGGGATGAAGAGCCTTTTCCTTTTTTCCTTGGTGGATATGTAGATTCCTCTGTCTGCATAACGGTTGGCCCGCTCTGAAACCGCAAAGCTTAAGGCCTGATTCGTACTTATAGGGGAAAGCTTTTTCCGCACCTGCCTGCGCAGATAATTATGAAGCCTGTTCATATCTGTTTTTTCACAGAGCGCCTGGTAATACGGCTGCATCGTCTCATCGAGCAGAGGCATCTTCCCCAGAAGAACTGCTTCAAAACACCGGTTGACTTTTAAGATGTATCGCAGATAATGTTTATCATCCGGAGAAAAATTTTCTTTTTGGCCGATCGCATCTTCTATCTGGCTCTTGATTAAAGTCCACTGAGTCTTTATATCCCCCAGCGCCTCAAAAACCGCCAGATAAAAATATACGGAAGGCAGCCCCAGAGTTTCTCTCAGCCCGCTTGCTGTCATCTCATTTTGCACTGTATATCCTGGAAAAAGCTTTTCAAGACTGTGGATTCCGCCAAAACGACGGTATACATAATTCTTAACTGTTCGATAATCCTCACAGATTTCCACCAGTTTGTCCATAGCCTCTGCGGCAATCGGCTCACGGCTGTACTGCCGAACGGTTCTGCATACTTTATCTTTTGACATGACATTCCTTTAACTGGTAATACGACGGCGTATTTATGACCTCTGTAACAGTTAGTTATTGCTTCTTATAACTAATATTATGCCTATGACGCCATCTGATTTTATTCCAAAGAGAATCTTATTTAGCTATTTCAAAACGCTCATAACTATATATCGACAGGTTATTCGAAAATATTACATAAATCATTAAATTTTAAAATATGGCAACACATGTTTTAATGAAACTTATTATTATAATATTAGTTATAAGAAGTGCTTACAGTTCAAAAAAGCATATAAAAAGTGTAT
>OIZR01000363.1_pt1 | contig 36375 bp, 32 predicted proteins | sample 1588591 | NCBI WGS metagenome assembly OIZR01 (sample SAMN03283249) | human gut metagenome | biome: human-associated habitat; material: feces | host: Homo sapiens | place: USA | collected 2013 | reverse complement strand
GGGCATAAAGCAGGGCTGCCGCCCAGCAAAAAATATTTGCTAGTGCGACAGCCCCATTTCTCATCCTTTTTCTGCTTATGGTATGGGGGATTCAGCAGAATTTTCTGTCCCGGCAGACTGAAAATACCTTCTGCCGGGACAAGGGAAACAAATACTTCCCGATTTATACAACACCCTGAGCAATCATGGCTTCTACAACCTTCTCAAAGCCTGCAATGTTGGCGCCTGCCACATAGTTGCCCTCTACGCCGTAGCGCTTTCCGGCATCATCCACTTTTGCGAAGATATTTACCATAATGTCATGAAGTTTTGCATCTACCTCTTCAAAGCTCCAGGACATTCTCAGGCTGTTCTGGCTCTGCTCCAGACCGGAGGTTGCCACGCCGCCTGCATTTGCTGCCTTACCCGGCATAAACAGCATTCCGTTTGCCAGGAAGAAATCGGTTGCTTCTCTGGTGGAAGGCATATTCGCACCCTCGGCAACTGCGAAGCAGCCGTTTGCCTTTAATGCCTTTGCATCATCCAGATTCAGTTCATTCTGGGTTGCACAGGGCAGAGCAATGTCGCAGGGAATGGTCCAGATGCCCTTGCCTTCTGTATATACAGCGCCCGGAACAGCATCTGCATACTCTTTGATACGTCCGCGGCGTACTTCCTTAATCTCCTTTACAACATCCAGCTTAATGCCGTCCTTGTCGTAAATATAACCGTTGGAATCGCTCATGGCAACAACCTTTGCGCCCAGCTGCTGCGCTTTCTCTGTCGCATAAATTGCCACATTTCCGGAACCGGATACCAGAACCCGCTGTCCCTCCAGAGTCTTTCCATTGTGCTTTAACATTTCATCCAGAATATAAATCAGTCCATAGCCGGTTGCCTGAGTTCTTGCCAGAGAACCGCCAAAGGTCAGACCCTTACCAGTCAGAACACCCTCGTATAATCCAGTCAGTCTCTTATACTGGCCGAACATATAGCCAACCTCTCTTCCGCCAACACCAATATCGCCGGCAGGAATATCGGTATCCTTACCAATGTGGCGATACAGCTCAGTCATAAAGCTCTGGCAGAAGGCCATGATTTCACGATCAGATTTGCCCTTGGGATCAAAGTTTGAGCCGCCCTTACCGCCGCCCATGGGAAGCCCGGTCAGAGAATTTTTCAGAGTCTGCTCAAAGCCCAGGAATTTTAAAATACTCTGGTTTACAGACGGATGGAAACGCAGACCGCCCTTGTAAGGTCCGATAGCGCTGTTAAACTGTACACGGTAGCCCTTATTCACCTGTACATTTCCCTTGTCATCCACCCACGGAACCTTGAAGGAAACAATTCTTTCCGGCTCTGTAAAACGCTCCAGAACACCGGCCTTGCGATATTTCTCTTCGTTTGCGTCAATTACCAGCTTTAAAGAGTCTAATACCTCTTTTACTGCCTGATGGAATTCCGGCTCACCCGGATTCTGTTCAACAACTCTGTTATAGATCTCATCAACATAGGACATTTTCATTCTCCTCCTTGCATTTCCCATAAAATTAAGAAAGAATGTGCCTCGGTACATTCTCGCGCTGAAGCACAGCTGTATCAACAGCCATTTTCCACTGGCGCACAATACGCAGCCATGCGGTAAAATTCTCTTCCGCCGCATGGCGATCCCTGCGAAGCGCTTTCTTTCACAGGACGCAATTTCCTATGAAAGAAAGACAGGGCTCTGCCATACGGCAGAGCCCCTTCGCTCGTTTCTTTTCGTAGAGAAATTATAGCAACTTAATCTTCTAAAGTCAATATGTCTGGAAAGATTTTTCACTCTTTTTCGGCAGACTATGTCCCTTGTCACAAAGAAGACTTCTCATACTATTCAGGCTTATTGTCAGTGTAGACATATTGTGCAGCAGAGCAGAGGCTGTCGGCTGAATCCATCCAGCTACGCCCAAAACAATCAGTCCGCTGTTAATTCCAATAATTTCTTTGTAATTTTTATGAATCCGCCGCATCATGGCATCAGAAAGATATTTCAGCATAACAATTTCGTGCAGATCCTCCGCCTCAATCATAATATCCGCAATCTCTCTGGCAAGCTCCGCACCATCGCTGACAGCGATTCCCGCATCTGAAGCAGACAAAGCCGGCGAATCATTGATTCCGTCTCCAATCATCACTACCTTCCTGCCTGCCGCCTTTTCTCTTTCAATAAAATCCGCTTTATCCTCTGGCAAAACCTCTGAATAATACTCGTCCACACCAACACGCTGGGCAATGGATGCTGCCGTTTTCTCACTGTCTCCCGTCATCATGACAATTTTTGAAATGCCTGCTTCCCTAAGAAGTTGAATAACCGCTTTCGCCTCCTCCCGCAGAGGATCTTCAATGCAGATAACTGCCGCCAGTTCTCCGTCTACTGCCAGATACAAATGGGAATACTCCTCCGGCAGCTCCTCAAACCTCTGTTGGTACTCCGGACGTATCCGGCATTTCTCATCTTCAAAAACAAAATGCCTGCTTCCCACAATTACCCGCTTTTCCTCTATATAAGAAGAAATTCCATGGGCCACAATATATTCTACCTTTGAATGCATTTCCTCGTGGTGCAGTTTTCTCTTTTTTGCAGCCTCCACCACAGCCCTGGCCATAGAATGCGGAAAATGCTCCTCTAAACAGGCCGCAATGCGCAGTGCCTCCGACTCCGGATAATCTCCAAAAACAACCACCGCTTTTACTGTCGGCTTTGCCCTCGTCAGGGTACCTGTCTTATCAAATACAATCGTATCCGCCTCTGCCACCGCTTCCAGATATTTGCCGCCCTTTACCGTCAGTCCGGCCTGCCCTGCCTGCCGGATTGCAGAAAGTACGGCAATTGGCATAGCCAGCTTCAGAGCACAGGAAAAATCTACCATAAGAACAGAAAGAGCCTTTGTCACATTCCGGGTCATCAGCCAGACCGCGCCTGTTCCCAAAAGGGTATATGGCACCAGGCGGTCTGCCAGATGCTCTGCCTTGCTTTCCAGACCGGATTTCAGTTTTTCCGACTCCTCAATCATAGCCGCGATTTTTTCAAACCGGGTTGAACCGGAAACCGCTCTGACCACAATCTCCAACTCTCCCTCTTCCAAAACAGTTCCTGCAAATACTGACTGACCCTCCGTCCTTCTTACAGGAAGCGCCTCACCGGTTAAAGAAGCCTGATTCACCATACCTTCCCCGGCAGACACCTCTCCGTCAAAGGGAATCACCATTCCCATATATATCACAACCGTATCTCCCGGCAAAACCTTCGAGGAAGGAACCAGGATCTCCTGTTCTCCACGTTTAAGCCATACCTTTTTTACCTGAACCGACATGCTTCGCGCTAGATCTCCCACTGATTTTTTGTGGGTCCATTCTTCCAGCAGTTCTCCGATTCCGAGAAGAAACATAACCGATCCGGCTATATTAAAATCCCCCCGCAATACAGACACACTAATAGCTGTAGCATCCAGAACCGGCACCTCGATCTTTCCTCTGGCCAGACACCCAATTCCTTTTCCTATGTATCTTACTGCTTTCCATCCAAGCCAAAGTTTTCTGACCGGACTGGGAAGAATCAGCTTTCCTGCATAATGAAGCAATGTTTTTTCAATCAGCTGTTCCCTGTAAAAGGTATTCAGCGTCCGGCCTGAGGATGCCAGAACCTGCTCCGGTATCTCCGCAGTTTCAAAGCGAAACCGCCTTAAAATGCAAATCAGCTTTTCTCTGTCTCCTGTATAGCAGATTGCTGCATCTGCGGTACGCTCATACACCTTTACGTTTGTAATGCCTTCCTGCTTTTCCAGAAACCAGCAAAGAGTATCCGCCTCCGCATACGTCATCCTGCTCCGAATGACGTGAATGCGAAGGCGGCCTTTTATTTCATGCTTAATAATAAAATTCATGTGAATTACCTGTACGATTTATTCTGATTTGTTTGTGTCTTATTTGTTTTTCTTATTAGTTTTTCTTATTTGTTTTTTCCTTATTTCTCCTCTTCCTGCTCTTCCTCACCGGCATCTTCGAACAGCTCTCCCTGAACCTGCATGGCCGCCTCTTCGGCCCGCTTTTCATTAATCAGCTGCGCCTCTGCAAGAATATCTTCCGCATTTTCCTGAACAGCCTCCGCTGTTTCCATTACACACTCCTTTGCCCGCAGAACAGCCGCTGTACAGTTTGTATACACTCTTTTTGCATCCTTACTGGTAAGAAGCTTTACTCCCGCAGTTCCAAACAGGACTCCTCCTGCAAAAATTCCAATTTTCTTCAAAGCAGAATCACTAAACATAATAAATACCTCCTGATTATTTGTGTTGATAGCCCGTATAAAATACCATGATAAAGCAAAAAACTGCAGCCCAGGCCCAAAACCTATGCTGTTTCACTACTGTCTTCACCTCCTTTCCAATGCAGAAGCAGGCTTATTCCTGAATCGAAATCACCGTAAATCCAGCCTTTTCTACAGCCTGAATCAATACGTCTTCCTCCACTTCCCGATCAAATGCCAGCCTTGCACATCCCTTCTCAAGATCTACCTGCGCAGAAACACCCTCTATTCTGTTCAACTCATTCGACACGCTCTGTACACAGCGGGCACAGTGCATTCCTGAAATCATCATGGTTTTTCTGTCAATTACAGATCCCTCCAGTTTTTTCCTTTCCACTTTCTGGCTGTTATGACATGTGCCTCCAGCAGGACATCCCACGCACTTTACTCCTCTTCGTTTTGCCCTGATAAGATAAGCTACCGCTCCTCCTACCAGAACAACCAGAACAGCTGCCCCTATCAGATTCTCCATAGTATCCCTCCTCTAATTGAAAAGCGGCAGGCAAAACAGCAAGGTTTCGCCCGCCACCCGAATATTCCTTATGATCGTGCAGCATGTAAGCTATATTCAGAAGCAAATTCCTTCTCAGATTTGCGGATTCTCCACAGAACAATCAGCGCAAATACAAGAACTGCAATCAGTCCGGGAACAAATGCAGTTCCAAGAGAACCGGTTGTTACCCATGTGCCGATCTGATATACCAGGAATGCCACGGTATAGCCTGTGCCAAGCTGAAGACAAATTCCGCCCAGCAGCCATTTTCCACTCTTCATTTCAGAATTCATAGCTCCCAGAGCTGCAAAGCAGGGCGGTGTATACAAGTTAAACATCAGATAAGCCAGAGCCGCTGCCTTCGTCAGTCCCATAACCGTTGCCACTTCACTTCCGCTTCCAACCAGTGCCAGCTCTTCCGTATCGATCAAACTTGTCACACCATATACCACTGCCAGTGTACCAACCACATTTTCCTTTGCAATAAAACCAGTTACTGCCGCTGCCGCAAGCTGCCATGCGCCAAATCCCAGCGGAATAAACAGAAGGGCAAAGGGATGGGCAATCGAAGCCAAAATGGAGGTTCCTTCTGCTCCCTCCCCAACCAGCTGAAGCTGCCAGTTAAAGCTCTGCATAATCTGTACTGCGGTGTTGCACACCAGAATAATGGTTCCAGCCTTGACAATATAGGCCTTCCCCCGCTCCAGCATAGAAATGCAGGCTCTCTTCAGGCTTGGAATTTTATACTCCGGAAGCTCAATGATAAAAAATGATTTTCTGTATTTCTGACCGGTAATCTTTTTCACCAGCAGAGCGCCCAGAAGCACCAGCAAAATTCCAACCAGATACATGGTTGCAGAAACCCACCATGCATCTGCAAAAAACGCCCCCGCAAACAGCGCTATAACCGGAATCTTTGCTCCGCAGGGCATAAAGGGTGTCAGCATAGCCGTAGTCCGGCGCTCTCTTTCATTACGAATGGTACGGCAGGCCATGACACCGGGAATCGCACATCCTGTACCAATAACCATCGGAATGACAGATTTACCGGAAAGTCCCACACGCTTAAAAATCGGATCCAGAACTACGGTTGCTCTTGCCATGTATCCACAATCTTCCAACAGTGCAATCAGGAAATACATCACCATAACCAGCGGCAGGAAGCCAACCACTGCGCCAACGCCGCCGATAATACCATCAACAAGAAGCGCATATAACAGAGGACTGGCATTTTCCATCTTTCCGCCAACCCAGCCCTGGAAGGCTTCAATCCATCCTACCAGCCAGTCAGCAATCCAGGTTCCCAGTGTTGTCTGTGAAATATAAAATACCAGGAAAATCACAGCCACAAAAATCGGAATTCCAATGATCTTATGAGTAATGATGGCGTCAATCTTATCCTGAATATTTTTATCCTTCGTAAATACCTTTCGCTTTTCTGCCTGCTTTACAATGCTGTTCACAAAAGCGAATCTCTTTCGATCCTCCGCCTCTACAGCCACCTTATCCTTCAAATCAATATCTGCCTGGACATAAGGCGCTCTCTGCCCCATTCCAACCAGCTCTGCCGCGGCATGAACAGCCTCCTTCAATCCCTCATGACCGGAAGAAGTTGAAACCGTCTTGATAACCGGGCATCCCAGCTTTTCAGAAAGAAGCTTTTCATCAATCTTCGTCTGCTTCTTTTCCACCAGATCGCTTTTATTCAATGCAACCACCACTGGAATTCCCAGCTCCAGCAGCTGCGTAGTAAAAAACAGGCTTCTGCTTAAATTCGTGGCGTCCACAATATTAATAATGACATCCGGTTTCTCATTCTTCACATACGCACTGGTAATGCTTTCCTCTGACGTAAACGGAGACATGGAATAGGCGCCCGGTAAATCAACCGCAACAATCTCTTCCATTCCGTTATAATAGCTCTTTTTTATCGGGCTTTCCTTTCGCTCCACTGTAACTCCCGCCCAGTTGCCGACATGCTCATTTCTGCCGGTCAGGGCATTATACATGGTGGTTTTTCCACTGTTCGGATTTCCTGCAAAAGCAATCCTCATAATCCTGCCTCCCTTATGGTATTATAATTTTCTAACCTTAATTAGCATGCACTAACTGTGTTCCCAAAAAAATAACAGTCTTGATGCTGTTCTTATATTGAAATAGCCTTCGCTAAATCAGTATCCATATTATAACGTCCATCCTTAATAGAAACGACGCATCCGCCTTTCAGATGAGAAACTACTGTAATCGGCTCGCCGCTGTAACAGCCTAAGGAAAATAGAAAAGCGGTCAGTTCTTCATCCTCTGTTGCAATATCCTTTACGATATATTCTTCCCCTTCTTTTGCATTCAGCAGATTCATTTTTATAAATTCACTCCTTTAAACGCCTTCGGCACTGAAAACCTTTTTCCATTGATTGATTAATTTATTCTCACTTAAGTTAGTTTACTCTAATTGCAGTTTATTGTCAATTACTTTTTTGCTTTTTTTTAATTTCATGTAACATATCACATAAGTTTCTTCTCAAAATCCATATCAGAAATAACCGAATCCCATAAAGTTCTGGAAACAAGCTTGGGGCTATCGCAAATTAGTGCAACAGCCCCTTCAAACCAGAATTCTATAATCCCCTTATTGCTCCGCAATCCTTGCAGCCAGATCCTCCAGATACATCCACCGCTCCATTTTCTCCTCCAGAGCAGTCTCTGCCTCCTCCTTTTCCGCCATCAGCTGATTCAGCTTTACAAAATCATGGGCAGAGGCCTCTATAGCCTGATCCAGTTCGGCAATCTTTTCCTCAAGAGCTGCCATATCCGCCTCTATGGTTTCATAATCCTTCTGCTCTCTGTAGGTAAACTTCAGCTTCTGCGGGCCGCGGGTCCGCTGTCCCTTTTCTTTTACAGGCGTTTCCTGCTTTGCCGCTGTTCTGCTGCCGCCCTGTTCTTCCTCTTCCAGGGCAGCCTCTGCTGCCTTTCTGGCTGCATAATCCGTATATCCGCCCTCATACTGTCTGAGCTTTCCATCTCCCTCAAAGGCAAAAATACGCTTCATGGTACGATCCAGGAAATAACGGTCATGGGATATGGCAACCACAATTCCCTCATAGCGATCCAGATAATCCTCCAAAATCGTCAGAGTGGCAATATCCAGATCATTGGTAATCTCGTCCAGCAGCAGAAAATTAGGAGAAGAACAAAGCACACGCAAAAGGTTCAGCCGTTTTTTCTCACCGCCGGACAGCTTTCCAATGGGACTGTACTGTTTCTCCGGTGTAAATAAAAACTTTTCCAGCATAGCCGAAGCAGATAAAACTCCATCCACGGTCTGAATATACTCTGCCGTATCCTTCACATAATCAATCACCCTCTGCTCCGGATTCATATAAGAAAAATCAATGCCATGGCTGTCTGCGTCCTCCTCCGGCACTTCCGATGCAATCTCCTGGGCATAATATCCCATTTTCACCGTCTGCCCCACAACAACCTGACCAGAATCCGGAGCAAGCAGCCCTGCAATTATTTTCATCAGCGTGGACTTTCCACATCCATTAGAGCCAATAAAGCCTACCCGATCACCCTTTAAGAAAATATAACTGAAATCATCGATCAGCTTTCTTTCCCCGTATCCCTTGCAGATATGATCCAGCTCAACCGTTGTCTTTCCCAGACGTGTGGAAATCGAGCTTAATTCCAGCTTTGACTCCTGTACCGGAGCTTCCCGATCCCTCAGCTCCTCATATCTCTGAATGTGAGCCTTCTGCTTTGTAGAACGGGCCCTTGCCCCTCTGCGCATCCATTCCAGCTCTACCCGCAGAATAGACTGGCGTTTTCTCTCACTGGCCGCCTCCATGTCCTCTCTCTGAGCCTTCAGCTCCAGAAAGCCGGAATAATTGGTCTGGTAGCTGTATACCGCGCCCTTGTCTATTTCCACAATTCGATTGCAGACACTGTCCAGGAAATAGCGGTCATGGGTTACCATAATCAGAGCGCCTCTCCATTTTTTCAGGTGCTCCTCCAGCCAGTCCGCCATATCATTATCCAGGTGGTTAGTCGGCTCGTCCAGCAGTAAAATATCTGCCGGGGAAAGCAAAACGGAAATCAGCGCAAGCCGCTTTCTCTGTCCTCCGGAAAGCTGACCTGCCGGCTGTTCAAAATCCCGGATTCCAAGACGGGTCATCATGGTCTTTGCATCGCTTTCGATCGTCCATCGGTTTTCCTCAGACACATTGCCCGCCAAAACGCATTCCAGACTGGACATCTCCGGATCAAACTCCGGATGCTGAGGCAGATAGCGGATAACCACATGATTGGCTGTTGTAATCGTTCCCTCATCCGGCTCTTCCATTCCAGCCAGCATTTTCAGAAGCGTAGTCTTTCCGGTTCCGTTAATGCCGATGATCCCGACCTTTTCTCCCTCCTGAAGAAAAAACGATGCCTGATCAAATATTTTCCGTTCTGCAAACACCTTCGTTATTTTCTCAATATTAATTAAGTTCATTGTGGTATCTCTCCTCTGTATTTCCTGTAACAGGAGCTTTGTTTTCAACATATGACAAAAGCTAAAAAAAACAAAGTATCATTGTGCGATAATTATAATTATTAGTCGTTTTTTGTCAAAATCTTAATGCATCTTCTCTATAAAAACATTGTTTTCCAAAAGATTTTATGTTAAACTGCTTATATCTGATTTTATCTGAAGTATTTACATTTCGTTTCTGCAACCTATTCACTTGCACTGTAACCCATTCACCCAGCTTCTGCAGAAGGATATTCTTGCATACAAAGGGGGAATCATTATGATATCCAGGCAGGTTGACACATGCCGGCGCTACAGACCGGTACCGCTTTCTTTTCTCATTGACACAGCCAACGCATTCCTTTGTGATATTTTTGTAGAATGCGACAATATTCAGGTCAATGTAAAAAACTACGACGAGATGATTCGCAACCTCCGGTTCCACGGCAAAACTCTCCGTTTTTTCTTTAACGGTCAGGATGAGCTGGACGCAGAAAAAACTATCGAAAGGATTTTTCAGGCATAACAACAATGAATAACCCAAACAAGCCAAAGAGAAAAAGGACAGCCCTTTCCATTTCATTCTAATCATGAAATCGAACAGGGCTGTCGCTTTTAGTTGTCTTCCTCCTGCTTCTCTGATACAGAGAATACAAAACGCTTTCTTGCCATCTCATCGCTTTCCAGATACTCATCATAAGAAGTAATCTTATCAATCAGCTGGCCATTTACAATTTCCATAATGCGGTTTGCCGTAGTCTGCACGATCTGGTGGTCACGGGAAGAGAAAATCAGCACGCCCGGGAATTTTACAAGACCTGTATTCAGGGCAGTGATTGACTCCATATCCAGATGGTCGGTCGGCTCGTCCAGCATCAGAACGTTGGCTCCGGAAATCATCAGCTTGGAAAGCATACAGCGCACCTTCTCACCTCCGGAAAGCACCTTCACCTTCTTTACGCCGTCTTCGCCGGCAAACAGCATACGTCCCAGGAAACCGCGAACATAAGTAACATCCTTTTCCGGAGAATACTGAGTCAGCCAGTCTACAATCGTATCATCACTGTCAAACTCAGCGCTGTTATCCTTGGGGAAATAAGACTGGCTTGTGGTCAGTCCCCATTTATAGGAACCCTCATCTGGCTCCATCTCTCCTGCCAGAATCTGGAAGAGAACGGTCTTGGCACGCTCATTCGGGCCAACCAGGGCAACCTTGTCATCCCGGTTCAGAGTAAAGGTCAGGCCGTCTAAAATCTTCTCACCATCAATGGTCTTTGTCAGATTCTCTACCTTCAGAACCTCATTACCGATCTCGCGTGCGGGACGGAAATCAATATACGGATACTTACGGCTGGAAGGCTTAATATCGTCCAGCTCAATTTTTTCCAGGGCACGCTTTCTGGAGGTTGCCTGCTTGGACTTGGAAGCGTTGGCAGAGAAGCGCTGAATAAATTCCTGCAGCTCCTTAATCTTCTCTTCCTTCTTCCGGTTTGCTTCCTTCATCTGCTTAACCATCAGCTGACTGGACTCATACCAGAAATCATAGTTACCAGCATAAAGCTGAATCTTGCCATAGTCAATATCAGCAATATTCGTGCAGACCTTATTCAGGAAGTAACGGTCATGAGAAACGACAATTACCGTATTTTCAAAATTAATCAGGAACTCCTCCAGCCATGCAATCGCATCCAGATCCAGATGGTTGGTCGGCTCGTCCAGAAGCAGAATATCCGGATTTCCGAACAGCGCCTGCGCTAACAGCACCTTTACCTTCAGGGCACCAGTCAGATCCTTCATCAGGCTGTAGTGGAAGCTGGTATCAACGCCCAGACCGTTTAACAGGTTCGCTGCGTCAGACTCGGCTTCCCAGCCGTTCATCTCTGCAAACTCACCTTCCAGCTCTGCAGCCCGGATACCGTCCTCGTCAGAGAAATCCTCTTTCATATAAATAGCATCTTTTTCCTTCATTACCTCATACAGTCTCTGGTTTCCCATAATGACCGTATCCAGAACCGGAAACTCATCGTATTTAAAATGATCCTGCTGCAGGAAGGATAACCGCTGTCCTGCCGTAATCACCACATCTCCGTTGGTGGGCTCTAACTGTCCAGAAAGAATCTTTAAAAATGTAGACTTTCCAGCTCCATTAGCACCGATCAGGCCGTAGCAGTTGCCCTCTGTAAATTTAATATTTACATCTTCAAACAATGCCTTTTTTCCTACCCGGAGGGTAACACCATTTGCACTAATCATGTTTTAACACCTTTCTTCCTCTCAAATCAATCTGTTTTTTGTTCTCACGAAAACATCAGAAGGAAGCTCGCCTGCGAGCATTTTTCTAATATCACAGGTGTTTTCCTATGACATCAGAAAAAATGGGGGCATCTGCTGTCCCCATCCTCTGTATCACTTTCATTGTACAGGAAAATCTTGATTTTGCAAGCATTTTTCAAGATTTTCCCCTTTCATTTCCGGCTCTCGGACTGGAGAACTGCCTTTCCCTTCTTTTTTCTCCGTTTTTTTCTTTTTGTCACTTAATTAATTTAAGTTTTATATTAATTTTTTTAAGAAAAATACGTTTATTTGTTTATTATCTTCATTCTTTCGTTTTTTCTAAAAGGTATTTACATTGCCTCAATTCAGTGTTATGTTGCAATCAGAGAGAGTCCCTGCCCTGCCATGCCATCCCCCCTTCCTTTCCATGGTAAATGGGTAAGAAGATGCATGGCTGAGCTGTTATTACAATTTTATCTAACATATAAGGAGGCATTTACTTATGTTGACTCGTCTGGAAGCAGATTCCATCGGTACTATGGAGGTTCCTGCAAAAGCATATTACGGTGTGCAGAGTCTTCGGGCAAAACATAATTTCAATATTACAGGATGCCCTCTTCATCCTGCTTTTATCAACAATCTGGCCCGGATCAAAAAGGCCGCAGCCATGACCAATATGACTGCCCATGTTCTTGATGAGCAGATCGGTCAGGCTATTATCCGCGCCTGTGATGAAATCATAGCCGGAAAGCTGCACAGTCAGTTTATTGTAGACGCCATTCAGGGCGGTGCCGGTACCTCTGCCAATATGAACGCCAACGAGGTCATTGCCAACCGAGCCATTGAGCTTCTGGGCGGAAAAAAAGGCGATTATTCCATCGTCCACCCCAATGATCATGTCAATATGGCGCAGTCCACCAATGATGTGATTCCCTGCGCCGGAAAGCTGACCATTCTGGAGCTGATGCCAGGTCTGATTCAGGAATTAAAGCGCCTTCACAAGGCTCTTATGGACAAGTCCATAGAGTTTGATGATGTGGTTAAAATGGGGCGCACCCAGCTTCAGGACGCTGTTCCCATTCGTCTGGGTCAGTCCTTTGAAGCCTATGCTGCGGTTATTGCCCGGGACATCCGCCGCCTTCAGCAAGTAGAAGAAGAGATCCGCGTTCTCAATATAGGAGCAACAGCCGTAGGAACTGCTATCAACGTCAATCCCATTTACCTGTTCCACATTATCAAAAACATCAACCTGGTATGCGGCACGGACTGCAGTCAGGCTGAGGATCTGTTCGATGCAACCCAGAATCTGGACGGCTTTGTATTTACTTCTTCCATGCTGAAAACATGCGCTGTCAACCTGTCGAAGATCTGCAATGACCTGCGGCTTCTTTCCAGCGGCCCCAAAACAGGCATCGGAGAGATCAATCTGCCGCCCAAACAGAACGGCTCCTCCATTATGCCCGGCAAAATCAACCCGGTTATTCCGGAGGTAGTCAGCCAGGTAGCCTACAACGTAATCGGCAATGATACTACGGTTACCCTGGCTGCTGAAGCAGGCCAGCTGGAATTAAACGCCTTTGAGCCTGTAGTATTTTACAAAATTTTTGAATCCATTGACACCATGACCGGAGCTGTCCGCACACTCACTGACAACTGTATCCTTGGCATTACAGCCAACAGAAAGCGGTGCGAACAGCTGGTAGAATCCAGTGTTTCTCTGGCAACCGCCCTCTGTCCCTATATCGGATATAAAAAGGCGGCAGACATTGCCAAACAGTCTCTGGAAACCGGCATTCCGGTCCGGGAACTGGTGCAAAATTCCGGTCTTCTCACACAGGAACAGCTGGAAAACGGTCTGAATCTTCTGTCCATGACCCAGCCGGGACATCAGTTCTAATAATAGAAGTTTTGCAGCAGTTCAGCCATGCAGGGCTGAAACGAATTTTTCAAATCACAGCTATATAAGGATATACAGACTCCTGGGCTTGTGCTAAAATAACCTTTGTTTTCAGCATAAACTCAGGAGGTTCTTATGAAATACTTAGAAAAGCATCCGATGATTATGATTGCTGTCGGAATTATGGGAATTTCTCTTTCTGCAATCTTTGTCCGGTATTCCCAGGCACCATCCGTCGTAACTGCCGCCTACCGGCTTCTGTGGACCGTTGCCCTGATGGCTCCGGTTGTATTTTTTTCCAAACCAAGGCGCAAAGAGCTGTTTTCCACAGACAAAAAGACGGCGCTTCTCTGCGCCGTCAGCGGTATCTTTCTTGCCCTGCATTTTGTACTCTGGTTTGAATCTCTGCGCCACACCTCTGTAGCCAGCTCTACCACCATTGTATGTACAGAGGTCATCTGGGTTGCCCTGGGCTTCTGCCTTTTTCTGGGAGGAAGGCTGTCTGCAAAAGCCGTTCTGGCCATTGTCATTACCCTGGCAGGAAGTATGCTCATTGCCTGGTCTGATTCCTCTTCCGAGGGAAACCACCTTTACGGAGACTTTCTTGCGCTGCTGGCAGCCATTGTGGTAGCTGTTTACACATTGATTGGCCGGATGGCACGGACAAATACCTCTACCACTATTTATACCTTTATTGTGTACCTGTTTTCCGCAGCTGCGCTGGTGCTTATCACCCTCTTCCAGGGATATTCTCTGACCGGCTACGGAGCCAGCGGCATTGTTGTGGGACTGCTTCTGGCTATATTTTCCACAATTCTGGGACACAGCATTTTCAGCTGGTGTCTGAAATTTCTGTCCCCCACCTTTGTCTCTGCCTCTAAGCTGTGCGAGCCTGTAGTTGCCGCCCTGTTTGCCGTATTTCTTTTTGGCGAAATTCCAGGCATTCTGCAGATTGCAGGCGGACTTGTCATTCTGGGCGGAGTACTTTACTATTCCCGGCTGGAAAGCCAGTAATCCCACCGGTTCAAGCTAAAGAAGCTCGCAAGCGAGCTTCTTTTTTATACCAATCCTGCCAATGTGGGCAGAGTCATGGAAACCGCCGGAACATAGGTTACAAGAATTAAAAGCAGTAAAATAACGAAAAAATATGGAAGGAGCTGGCGCATAACATTTTCAATGGATACGCCGCCTACCTTACATCCGGTAAACAAAATAGAACCAACCGGCGGAGTGGGATCCATAAAGGTGCCTACGATCAGAATAATAATATTCATCAGAATCAGAATCGCATATTTATTGCTGGTCAGAGCCAGGATTCCGCCAATAATAATTACAATCAGAAGCAGACTGGGAATAGCATCGACAATCACATGTAAAGCAGTCTTCAAATCTACCCGCTCTTCACTGACATAGCCTTTCTTTTTTGCAAAATAAGCTACCAGAGCCATCACGCCAATTCCCCACGAAATTCCGGGAACATAACCGGCCACAAACAGTGCCGCTACAGATACGCTTCCTGCTACCGTAGAATATACAATCATCAGATTGGACGGGGGAATCAGCATTCCTGTAGGCGCAGAAGCAATATTTACAGCCGTGCTGAACACCTTATCATAACCCTCCTGCTCTTCCAGAGGACCCATGGTGCCTCCAATAGCAGCCGCAGCGCCAGATCCGGAAATAGCACCGAACATCATATTTGCAACAACATTGGACTGAGCCAGGGCGCCCGGCATCCGGCCGGACAATACCTTTGCCACATTCACCAGGCGAACGGCAATTCCGCCATTATTCATAATATTTCCTGCCAGAATAAAAAACGGAATCGCAATCAGAGAAAAGGAGTTTGCTCCTGTAAAAATTCGCTGAGCCGATGTAATAAGAGAAATATCCACCGGCAGCATACAAAGCATTGCCACCGCAGAGGAAAGACCAATCGCAATACTGATGGATGCGCCATAACAAGCATCACAATCAGAAGGACTGTCATAATAATTGCGCTGATTACTGCCAGAGACATTTATTTGCCCTCCTTTAACATCGTATATTCTGTCATCAGGTTACAGAGAGAATAAAATGCAATTCCCACTCCGCTGATAGGGATAATCGAGTAAATCAGTCCGGTTGGAATTTTTAAAACAGAATCCAGCTGAACCATCTGCATGGCAGAGATCCGGACACCTCCGTAAATCATAATTGCCGCTGCAAAGAAAAAGGTAATTGCTTCAATCAGAATATTAACCATCCGCTGTCCCTTTAAAGGCAGCTTGTCCTTCAGATAACTGATGCACATATGATCCCGTTTTCCAAAGGCATAGGTAGACGTAATCAAAACCAGCCATACAAACAGATACCGGGTCAAAGTTTCACTGAATGCGCTGGGACTGTTTAACACATAGCTGACAAAAACCTGAAAGGTTACCAGAAGCACCATCAGCGCAAAAATCCCAATGCTTGCAGCTTCTATACATTTATCAAACATCGATCGAATTATTTTCATGCTTTGGGTACCTCCATTTCTTCTTTGATTTTCTGAACTCTGTCATAAATATCCCGCGTTACCTGAGACTGATCTGCAATCTCTTCCAGCAAGGGCTGACACCGTTTCTCAAACTCCTCTACATCTGGATAGACAAACTGAGCGCCTTTTTCCTCTGCATCCTGACGGCCCTGCTTTACAGACTCATCCATCAGCTGAATTTCCCGTTCCATAGATTCGTCCATCAGGCGGTAAAAAATCTCTCTGGTTTCCTCATCCATATCTTCTACAAATTTCCTGTTGGCAATTACTGTATCTGCCATAACCAGATGATTGGTATAGCTGAAATAAGGAGCCACCTCATAATGCTTAAAGTCCATGTACACCCGCTCAGAATTTTCTCCGCCCTCAATTACCTTCTGCTGAGTTGCCGTATACACCTCACTCTGGGCCATTGCAATTCCTACGCCGCCCATTAAATTAATCATACGGATATAGGTGTCGGAATCCTGAACCCGGATTTTATAACCGGCCAGATCCGCCGGAGTCAAAATCGGCTTATCTGTGTAAATAGCCCTTGCTCCAGATGTATACAAAGATACCACCTCAAAATTAAATTTCTTTGTTGTTTCAAATAATGTATCAAATACTCCCTCTTTTGCTGCCTGCAGAAGCTGTGCCGTATTATCGTAAAGATACGGAGCTGAGACAATGGCAAAGTCTCTGTTATAGCCCTCCGGAACAGAAACAGGAACCATAGCCATCTGCAGGGCGCCGGTTCTCACCAGTTCTGTAACCGGCCCCTGATCTCCCATAATGGCATTAGGATAAATCTGAACCTCATATTTCCCGTCCGTTGCCTCACTGAATTTTTTTCCGAATTCCGTCATGGCAATGTATTCTGGATGTGACTCTGACTGATTAAATGCCACACGGATAATCGTTGTATCTCTGCTTTCCGCTGCGCTGCAGCCGCTTAAAGCCAAAACTGCTGCTCCCACCAGCACCGCCCCCCATAAAGATGCCGCTTTTCCCATGATCCTCTCCTTATACGTTCTCTTTCATCTTGCTTATCATCAGGTATTTGTCCGATGCTTATTTTTGTTTTTGGTATCTGCCCTGGTCTTTCCTACAGCTCCGGGCTGCTGTTTGGCCTTTTTCTTACATAGCCAGAACCTGATTCCATTTTTCCTCTACTGCAGGAATTCCCTGCTCCATGTTTTCCTTAATGCTCTTTAACTCCAGCTCGCCTGGGCAATATACCTCTCCGCCTTCCTTAACCGGAACAGAGGATTTGATATCATCTACAATCTTCGTCACGATTTCGTCTGTCAGCTCTGGTGTATTGGCCTTAGACGGGTCAATAGCAATCATAATCTGTGTCAAACCCACCTCATCTCCAAAGGTACCGATCTTCTGAACAGAGTTTCCATTGGACAAAACGGTTGCAATCAGATCCAGCGCAATAGAAATACCACTGCCTTTCCAGTACCCCATGGGAAGCACTCTCCAGGTTTTCTCAATCTCACCCGGATCTGTTGTCAGATTACCGTTGGTGTCATATCCGCCGGGAACAGGAAGCTGAATTCCTTTCAAACGGCAATCCTCCAGCTTACCATAAGAAAACTGAGATACTGCACAGTCAATCACCACATGTTCTCCATTGCTTCTGGGTACTGCAAAAATCAGCGGGTTATTTCCAATCTTTCTGTCCATACCGCCCCAGGCCGGCATATTAGGACAGGTATTAGACCAACAGATTCCGATGCATCCCTGATCTGCTGCCTGCCAGCCATAGCTTCCGCCCCGCATCCAGTGGTTGTTATTGCCCAGAGCAACAATACCGATGCCATACTGCTTTGCCAGCTCCACAGCCCGGTCCATCGCCTGCTTTGCATTTAACGGACCAAAGCCTCTGTGACCGTCCCAACGCTCAAAAGCGCCCATACTCAAAACACAGTCCGCTGTCACCTGGGGATCAATCTCACCCTTCTGAAGATATTCAATGACTCTTGGGAAACGGTTTAAACCATGGGAATATACGCCAGCCAGAGAATTCTGAGCAAAAATCTGCGCTGCATCCTTTGCATTCTTCTCATTAAAACCATATTTTTTCAAAACACGCTCAAACTCATTTACCATAACCTCATATTTTACTCTCATCTTTTTTCTCCTTTTCTCTCGCTTTATAATGTATCAACTCTTACCTTCAGAACTATCTTTTTCACATCTTCTGCCTCACCCATCTGACAGCAGGGACGGTGTACATCCTCCGGGAAAAAGATTGCGTAACAGCCGTCTGTCATAGGAAGCATCATCTCATTCACCCGGTCATTCTCCTCATAAAACAGCACGTCATCCTCAGCCAGTCTGTCCTCTTTTACCATGCTGGTTTTCTGTTCCGGATAAAAACCAATATATTCATGTCCGTGAACCATGTACTGTACATCAATGTATTTTCTGTGTACCTCCGGGCGCTTTGTCTCCTTCGGACCTGTGGTCACCTCGTTAATCTGAAGAATCAGTCTGTCACCATCTAACGGATACTTTCCGTGATGCATATCTGTCACATCTGTTTCTCTTAGAATCTGAATTGCCTTTCTGATTGTCTCAGAGTAAGCCGCCGCACTCTCCGACGTATGAATATGTCCGTAAATCATGGTTTCTCCTCTTTCTTTCCTGTGGATTTTGCACGTTCCTTTGTTCCCGGCGCTTTCTCCGCGCCTTTTGCTGCTTTCTGCATTCTCTTGCAATTATTTGCGGTTCTTGCTTCTATCCAGCTCTTGCTCCGCTCTAAATAATCCCTTTGAAAATCTCTGTTTTTGTTTTATTTTTGCAATCGATTGCTAGTTTCTTTTATAGAATATCAGAGATTTTTCATATTTTCAACATGTATTTTTCACATTTTATTTTGTGCAGATTTCATATAATTCAATATTTTTATAGCAATCGATTGCTAGTGTTTCAAAGAAAGCCCCATCTTAACGCTCATAGATATCCCTCATGACGCCTATGTATCTCCCGAAAAATCATTTAAAGCTATACGCGTGTTTTTCTTTTGTAACACAATTATTCATAAAATTTTTAACGCGAATCAAATTTTAAACCGGAATCCACTTCTTCCACTTAAAATGCAAACTTCTCATTCAAGTTTGTGCAGAATCTGGCTTTTTCCTCTATCTATGCAAAATCTCTTCTCCGGGGTTCACATGTGATGATTACAAACTGTCCCACAAATAATTCCCCGCCTACTTTGCAATGTCCCTTCGCGCCAAATCGCGGCTATTTCAACAATATTTTCTGCTGCTTCCGTAATATTTTCTTCCACCTCAGTACACCTCCACAGCCATTTTTATGCCACAAGACGAAGTTTCTTATGAACGGACAATCTTCGCAAGTAAGCTTCTCCGCCTACGGCGGGTCATCTCATCAGCCCAATTCTCTTCCAACCCATGGCGATCCTCGCGGAGCGTTTTTATGTCATAAGACGCACTTCCCTATGACATAAAAATAGCCGGGAACTGGACAACTGCCCATTTCCCAGCCAGATAGAAACAAAAAATATTTACGTTGACTCTCTCTCAATAATTTCCGTACAAAACATCATTCTTTTTGATACAACTTTCTTTTCCAGAGCATTCAGCAGAATACCAGAGGCGTTGCGGCTTACCTCTACCAGCTTATTATCCAATGTAGACAGCTGCGGCTTACAGATCTCTCCATAAATAGTGTTGTCCACTCCCATAACGGCAATCTGCTCCGGCACCGCAATTCCCTGACGTTCCATCTCCTGCAGCCCGCCAATCGCCAGCATATCCACAGAATAGACAATCGCATCCACCTGAGGATTTTCCCTCAGCAGCCGCTTCGTTATCTCCGCTCCGCGCCGAATCGTATTGTGAGGATCCGGAAAAGAAGCCTCCTCCTCATCCGCCCGGTATAAAAGCTGCTGTTCCTGAGGAATCCCCTGACGCATCATTGCTGTCATAAATCCACGTTTCTTTTTATTGTTAGAAGGAGTTTCCAGATCCAGTACAAAAGCCATGTGCCTGCGCCCCTTACGCGCCAGAAGCTCCACACATTCCTCAATTCCCCGCTCCTCATCAGCCAAAACAGAATATACATTGGGCAGATCCAGATATCCATTTACTATCACAATAGGAATTCCGCTGAGGTGCTCACGAATACTTGCCTCAACCTCGCTGCTGCCAAACATTGAGCCCATCAAAATAGCGCCCTCTACCCGCCTCTGCTCCAGATGCCGAATATATTCTGCCTTCTTTTTGGGATCCGGCCCGGTACTTAAAGTGATACAGGTATATCCCAGTCGGGTCATCTCCTGTTCAATCACATAAGCTGATTCCGTATGATGAAATACCCGGATATCTTCAATCAAAATTCCGATAATCCTGGATGACTGGGTTACAAGTCCCCTGGCCGCCTCATTGGGAATATAATTATACTTTTCCAAAAGCTGCTGAACTTTTTTCCTGGTCTTTTCATTGATCCCCGGTTTGTTATTTACCACCCTTGACACTGTACTGGCTGATACACCAGCCTCTTTGGCAATATCATAAATCGTTTTTGCTGATTCCATTTCCTATTCCGCTCTTTTCTGAACTTCCTGCAGCTGTTCAAAATAAACCAAACTGCCGCAAATCCTTTTATTATCTCCTCCGAATACAGCAAATGGCTGGGAATCCTTCTGAAAAGACGCCCAGCCATCACTCACATTCGACTCCATTATCTCTAGTGTAACACAAAATACCAGTTTCATACAAGTTCTGCTTTTTATTTCTCATAACGATTCAAGACGGGTATCTTCTTATCCTGCAAAGCCGGACAAGAAGATATCCTCCCCTGAACAGTTACTGTTTTTCTGCCTTCAGCATTTCGCCATATCGTCCCAGGAAGCTGAGTGTCCGTTCATTTTCAGACGCAAACACCTCCTCTGGACGTCCTTCCTCCACGATCACACCGTCCGCCATAAAAATAACCCTGTCAGAAATATCCCGTGCAAAAGCCATCTCATGAGTCACAATAACCATTGCAATATGGAGATCAGCCAGAGACTTAATCACCTTCAGCACCTCTGCTGTCAGCTCCGGATCCAAAGCTGACGTCGGCTCATCAAAGAACAAAATCTTCGGATTCAAAGCTAAAGCCCTGGCAATCGCCACACGCTGGCACTGTCCGCCGGAAAGCTGACAGGGATAGGCATCCGCCTTGTCCTCCAGCCCCATCTTCTTCAAAAGCTCCATAGCCGTCTCTACAGCTTCTTTTTTATCCCGCTTCTGAACCGTCACCGGCGCATCTGTTATATTTTTCAAAACGGAAAAATGCGGAAACAGATTATAATTCTGGAACACAAGTCCATAATTCTGACGGATTTTCCGCAGCTCCTGCTTCGGAGCATACACCGTCTCCTCTTTCTCATTGTTCCAGGCTGCCCGCTCGCCCAGATATATCAGCTCGCCGCTGTCCATGGTTTCCAGCATAGTAGCGCACCGCAGCAGCGTAGATTTGCCGGATCCGGACGGCCCGATAATGGAAACAATCTCTCCCTCTCCCACATGGAGAGAAATGTCCCGTATCACCTCCAGCCCACCAAATGACTTTTTCACATGATTCATTTCCAGTAAATTCATGATGCTGATATTCCTCCGAATCTATTGATAATAAGACAGCTTCTTTTCCGTATATTCCATAACCACTGCCACAATCAGATTAAATACATAGTAAAACAGACCTGCTGCCACAAAGGGAATCATACTGGTCTGAGAAGACGCCAGAGCCTTAGCCTGGGTAAACATCTCCAACACACCAATGGTAAAGGCCAGAGACGTATCCTTAACCAAAGTAATCACCTCATTCGTCACAGACGGCAGGATCCGCTTTATTACCTGAGGAAGAATAATCCGGAAAAAGGTCTGCGTTCTGCTGTATCCAAGCAGCTTGGCCGCCTCATACTGTCCTGCAGGCATGGACTGAATTCCGCTGCGGTAAATCTCTGCAAAATACGCGGCATAATTGATCACAAATCCAATAAATGCAGCCCAAAGCCGAAAACCATTTCCCACCTTAATTCGAAACAAATAAAACGGCCCGAAATATACCATCATCAGCTGCAGCATCAGCGGTGTCCCGCGCATAATAGAAATATAAACCTTTACTGCATTCCTCAGAATGGCATTCTTTGACATTCTTCCAAAGGCAACCACTAGCCCAAGGGGCAGCGAAAACACCAGTGTCATTATAAAAATTTGTATACTGACAAACATTCCTTCCGCCAGCTTGGCAATTATCACACTTAGTTCCATATCAATTCCCGCTGCTCCTTCTGCTCCTTTTTTCTTACATTCCACCCGACGCTTCTCCACTTGGTCAGACAGAATTCTTTTTATGATTGCTGCTCCCTCATATCACATACGCTTCAGCAATCTTTTCTTCCTTAATCGCGTTCTCCCTTAAATTCCTTCAGCCTTAATAGCCTTACTTTCCGATTACAGTCACATCACGGCCAAACCATTTATTAGAAATCTCTGCCATGGTACCATCTGCGGCCATCTCCTCCAGAGTAGTCTGTACCTTGTCTCGAAGCTCTTCATTGCCCTTCTTAAAGCCAATGCCATACTCCTCTGCTGCCAGAGTCTCGTCCAGAATCACATAGTTATCGCCGTCTTCTCTCTGCTCCATCTGATAACCTGCTACAATCACATCCATGGCAATGGCATCTACAGCGCCCATCTCCAGATCCATAAATGCAGTATTATAATCTGCAACCGTCTGCAAGGTTCCAAAGCTGCTGCTCAGCTCCTGATTGTCCTTCAAGGCCGCCTCTGCAGAAGAATCTGTCTGAACCTCCACAACCTTTCCTGCCAAATCTGCCAGAGTTGAAATACCAGAATCTGCTGCCACTACAAACACCTGGCTGTTGTCCATGTAAGGATCGCTCCAGGTATAAGCATCCTCACGTCCGTTCATCGTAAATCCATTCCAGATACAGTCAATCGTACCTGCTTCCAGTTCCATATCCTTTGCATCCCAGGCAATGGGCTGAGGAACATATTTCAATCCCAGGCGAGAAGCAACCTCCTGTGCCAGCTCCAGATCAAAGCCTGTATACTCGCCGTCATCACCAACAAATCCCATCGGCGGGAAATCCTGGTCAAATCCAACGGTAAAGGTACCCTCTTCTGCCCCATCAGCTTCCGCACTGCTCTCAGAAGCCTCTGATGCCGCTTCTGAGGATGTTTCTGAAGATTCTGCGGCAGTGGTCGCTGCCTCGGTTTTAGGCTCCTCTGCAGTTGTTTTTGCTGCTTCAGCAGCAGAATTCCCTGCGCCGCCGCATCCTACCAGAGATACTGCCAACAAACCAACCATACATGCACTCACAAATCTTTTTTTCATAATATGCTCCTCCTTTACCACTTCGGCGGCATTTCACTCCCCTGCCACCGCATCACTCTACCATAGTAGCATACTAAAGTAATTCTGTCAAATAAAACTTCACAAAACATGATATCTGCTCCGTCGCTGTTCCAATCCCCCATTCCGATGCATCTTTTTTATTGATATCGATTGTGCAGAAATCCTCTTTTCTCTTCGAAAATGCACAATCCTAGCCTCACTTTGCGCAAAAATCCCTGTTTCTCGCCGAAAATGCACAATCCTAGCCTCACTTTGTGCAGAAATCACCTTTTGCCTCCAAAAATGCACAATCTCGGCCTCTGTTTGTGCAGAAATCCCTTTTTCCCGCCGAAAATGCACAATCCTAGCCCCTGTTTGTGCAGAAATCCCTGTTTCCCTCCGAAAATGCACAATCCTAGCCTCACTTTGTGCAGAAATCCCTTTTTCTCTCCAAAAATGCACAATCCTATCCTCACTTTGTGCAGAAATCCTCTTTTCTCTTCGAAAATGCACAATCCTAACCCCTCTTTGTGCAGAAATCCCTGTTTCCCTCCGAAAATGCACAATCCTAGCCTCACTTTGTGCAGAAATCCCTTTTTCTCTCCAAAAATGCACAATCCTATCCTCACTTTGTGCAGAAATCCTCTTTTCTCTTCGAAAATGCACAATCCTAACCCCTCTTTGTGCAGAAATCCCTGTTTCCCTCCGAAAATGCACAATCCTAGCCTCACTTTGTGCAAAAATCCCTTTTTCTCTCCAAAAATGCACAATCCTAGCCTCACTTTGTGCAAAAATCCCTTTTTCCCTTCGAAAATGCACAATCTCGGCCTCTGTTTGTGCAGAAATCCCTTTTTCTCTCCGAAAATGCACAATCCCTAACCCCTCTTTGTGCAGAAATCCCTGTTTTTCTCCAAAAATGCACAATCCTAGCCTCACTTTGTGCAAAAATCCCGTTTTCCCTTCGAAAATGCACAATCTCGGCCTCTGTTTGTGCAGAAATCCCTTTTTTCCGCCGAAAATGCACAATCCTAGCCCCTCTTTGTGCAAATTTCCTTTTTTCCCGCTGAAAATGCACAATCCTAGCCTCATATTTTGCATATTTCCCGCTTTCCCTCCGAAAATGCACAATCCCCCCAGAAATAGCCCAAAACCAGACAACATATCATTTTCGTTCTCAGGCACAAACCAAAAAAGAAGCTCGCTCGCGAACTTCTCCGCCTGCGGCGGGTCGTCTCATCAGCCCAACTCTCTCCCACCCCATGGCGATCCTCGCGGAGCGTTTTTATGTCATAGGACGCTCTTTCCTATGACATAAAAAAGAGAGAAAAGTATCATCCAGCCTTTTGATACCTCCCTCTCTTAACTATCTTCACCAGGAACATTGAAACAAAACTCTGCTTCACAGCACTCCACAGTCTACACTATTTCATTTCCTCCTCCATTTCAACATCCGCGCGCGCGCACAGTTATACACTTGCTGTTCTATTCGCTACTCCACTCGCCGAGCCACAACAACAAACCGGCCATTTTCTGTATAATAGCTGCAGGTAGACAGAATAATCAGCTGATCCCCATATTCCGGCCAGCTTTCGGTATTATAAAAAGAGTGCTGACGAAGCTGATTCATAAACTCGTCAAACCGTTCCTCTGTCATATCCCCCACATACTCATAATAGCGAAAACCCTCCTGATTTTCATACACCAGCTCGGTCCGGAATGCGGCAAAAATTTCATACTGGCGGCTCTCATCCGGCGTATAAAACTCCAAAACAGAATGCTTATTCCGATAATCTTCAGATTCATACTCATCCAATTCACCAAACATCGTACCATTCTTCATATTATGGGCATAAATAATCATACTGCCGCTGTCTGTACTGCAGAAATCTCCGATAAAGGGTGTGCCGCTTACAGAGCTTTCTCCATAGAAATCCCGGCGAATATAATACTGCATATCATCAGGAGTATGCATAACAGGATAATCAATCTTTGTATCAGGAATCCGGAGCCACCCGGCAAAATCTGGATTCTTCTCTTTTAAAAGTCCATAATTCCGCTTCGGCTTTTCCTCCATCACTCCCCCGGTATGATCAGAATTTGTCTGTCCCGCCTCGGAAGCTTCCGTTGTTTCCATTTCTGCCGCAGCATCACTGTCAATATTTCTCTGTTCTACACCCACATCCGCCTCTGCCATTTCAATCAAATCATCAAAGGTACTTTTCTCACGATTGGCCTTCAAAAGTGTCCCCACAATTCCAAAAACAGAAACAGCAAACACAATCAGACACAAAATCACCATAAAACGCCATATCGTTTTCTTCAGACTTTTTTCCGTATCCATTCCCTCTCTCTTCAAAAGCTTCTCCTTTCCGTTTTTCCGCAAAAACTTCCCCTTTTATAACCATTCTTTTATCACAGCTCTTTTATCCCAGGAATCACTTCCCTAAAAATCGAGCAGGGGAGATTATCTCTCCCCTCTCACATTGATATCATGTCTCTTTTTGTCCTCTGTGATTTCCCTTCTTCTCGTCCCCCTCACGACGAAGTCCTGAGTAATTGCCATAGGGTTCACCGGCAGCCCTGTCCCTTGTGAACCCTCACCACAGACTGACAAAATATCCGTCATACTGGAAAAAGCGAGGCGGCTGTACCCGCCGCCTCACATATCATCCATTATTCCATTTGAATAAGATCTGTCAATCCATCCTCTTTCGGATAAAGGCAAGAGCAGCCAGTCCGCATCCGGACAGCACAGCCAGCAGAATCCAGAAAGAAAGCATTGTCGTATCGCCAGTTTTCGGAAGTCCACCTAAAGGAACTTCCTCCTCAAAAATCTGAGTTAAGCCTCCCAAAGGAGTTTCATTGTCGCTGATTTCCGTCAGTCCGTCTCCTCCGGACGGTTCTGTACCAGGTCCTCCAGGCCCCGGATTGGGATTTGGGTTGGGACTTGGGTCTGGATCCGGATCCGGATCCGAATCTCCGCCACCGCCACCACCGCCGGGACGTCTGTAATTATTGGTAAACACAATACTCTCTGTTTTCTCATCCCCCGCAGCCTCGTCTGACGCCCAAACCTGCGTCTCCAGTTCGCCATTTTCCCCATTCGTAACACGAACCGTTACCTTATAAACTCGTTTGTCATAGGTAAAACGATCTCTCGGATCCGAGTTCTGGTAAATCTGATACTGGTAATCGCCGGTCTGTGTATAAACCATCGGTCCAAACTCCGACCTTCCTCCATTTACCACAATCAGTTCTTCAGACTGGGGCATCGGCGCTTCCGGCGTAACTGCCTTGAGCACAAGTCTGTAAGGAACATCTGCCGGGATCCTGCTGCCGGTAACCTTAATCTCAACCGGTATGGAAACACTGCAGGAACTCACCTGTGCAAATGCCATAATTGGGAGCAGCAACGCCGCCAGCACTGCCGGAACAAGTGTATGAAAAACCAGGTTTCTTAATTTCTGACACATATCTATTTCATTGCACCTCCTTCGTGCTTATTTTTCCTCCAGACGGCCAAAAAGAATCATGCGTCCATTGGTTGTTGCATCCACACAGGTAGACATTCCAACAATCCTGTCCTCCGCCGTTACACCGATATCCCGGTACTGCTCTGATTCCGCTTTCAGATAATCCAGCAGCACCTGCATATCGCATTCCTTGCCAGGAGTATAAATAATCCTGTCATAGGCATCCGCCTGAATACAGGCAAAAAGGGTAATTCCGTAGGTCTTGTGAGGAAGATAGAGTGTACCTGTCTCATGAGACCCAAAATAATCTGTTTCAACAAATTCCATTACATCCCCGAACATTCCCCCATTATCCATGTGGTGTCCGTACATCAGATTATAATGATCTGAAAAATCCGGGCTGTTTAAGCAGGAAAGGAAAATAGCGCCAGACAAAGAAAACTCCCCGTAAATGTCCGTATTTACATATTTCATATCGTCCTCGCCCTGAACCACAGGATAATCAATGTGGGTTCCGTCAATGGTAAGCCAGCCCCGGGTTTCCGGATTCAGCGCCATCAGCTCCTCCAGGGAAAGATTATCCTCGGCATCACTGTTTTCCGGCGGCTTGTATTTCAGCAAGTCACTGGTCAGGAATGCTCCGCTGTTAATCATGTAATTGTCCCAGAGAGAATAACCGCCGTAAGCCAGCATCAGAATCATCATGCACACGGCCATCAGGCTTAATATAAAATTTCCAATTCGAGCAAGCTTAACAGCTGTTTCCACTCCAGTCCTCCTGTTAATCCAGAATTCTGCGCAACTGTTCAGTACCTTCGCAGTCACGAGCAAAAATCCCATGCTTTCTCACAGTCGGCGCAGCAAGTGCGCAGACCTGCTGAACAGTCACAATTATGCCTTATTTTCACTGCTCCCACGTCGTCTCCCCCTCAGAATATCCGGTGGGGAGACGACGCTGCCAGAGCAGCTTCTTTTAGATTTTAAAATTTATGGTTTCTTAAAATCCTGTCATTCACTTTGATTAAATCTCATCATCCTCGCGTTTCTTCTTGCCCAGAACCACTGCGCCCAGGCCGCCTGCTGCTGCTACTAAGAGAACGTAGGGAGCAAAGGTCATTGCAACGCCGGTTGCGGGACCTACATTCTTGTCATTGATGAATTCTACAACCACTCCATCTGCGTCCAGAGCGCCCTTTGCATTTCCGTCTTTTACTGTAGTGGTATATCCATCTTCTGTATATTTAGCCTCTGCTACTTCATATGCATCATTTTTAGACAGACCGTAAATATGCAGGGTCTCACCGTCCTTCAGAGTGAAGCCTTTAGCCTCAGCATCTGTAATATTCATAGGTTCCGTGTTGCCATTCTGCAGTGTCTTTACAGCCTTGTACATCTCCTTGCCGTCTTCAGTCTTATCTGTATCATCACCGTCAATCGTGACTGTGAAGGAGAAATCCTTATTTTTATCACCCTGGTTACCAGTTACAGTTTTCTTTATGATGAAATCATGGATGTTATCCTCGTCAGGCTTATTTTCATCGCCATAAATATTGGTAAACTTCAGATTGCCACTCTTACCCTCTGTTCCAAACGCTTGCTCTGTTCCATCCTTTCCATCCGCTACTGTAACCGCATCTACAATAAGATCTGTATCCTCATTAACTACGTATACATAAATGTGTTTCTCAGTACTATCGTAGGTAATTCCGTCATAGGCGCCCGCTGTTTCTTTTAAAACATAGTGATAAATTCCAGGCTGTTTAAATGTTTCCTTAACATTCTCAGCCACCGTGATTGTTCCTGTACCCGTATAAGTAGCTGCAACCGTATCACCAGGAGTAAATGTGATAGAATTTTTACCATCCTTAAAAGATAAGCCATTATCAACACCAGCATAAACGACTTTACTTACACCTTTATTATCAGTTACATTACCTGCACCGCCGTTTTCAATTGTAAAAATGAAAGCAGTATTCGGCGCATAGGTATTTCCATCTGTGGTGACTTCCTTGGTAAAATCAAACTCTTTTACTGCTGCAAAAGCGCTCATCCCATTCATAGATAACACCATTGCGCCTGCCAGAGCTACTGTTGCCATTCTCTTGTTCATTCTTCTCTTCATAATTATATCCTCACTTTCCTTTTTTGTACATGTTTATTTACTGCCGCTCTCTGCGGTAATAATCTTAAAATCTAAACTTCTTTTACAGGCTGGAGCGCCGAAGCACTGCCAGGACCTTTCCTTTGATTTCACTCTGACTGACTGCTCCGAAATAGCGGCTGTCCTTTGCGCCGTTTCGGTAATCACAGAGAATAAAATACTGATTTTCCTCCAGCGCCACCGGATAGGTAACCTCATCTCCATATTTAGGAGTGGGATAAAAGATATCCGATTCAAACATGGTACTGTTGTTAATCTTCAGTGTGGAATCATCTGTTACCTCCACACTGTCGCCGCCTGCGGCAACAATCCGACCCACATACTGCTTTCCATCCTTCTCAAACACAACCACATCCTGAGAATGGAATTTGTTTTCCAGCCGGTAATACAAGAGCAAATCTCCGGAGCTGATTCTCGGCGACATGTCATTGTTTTTCATGGGAGTAATTCCGAAGAATACTCCAAACAGCAAAACCATAAAAACAATCATCCATGTCAGCTTGATAAAAAACGAAACAATCTCGCTCCAATCTGCCAGCCTGTGGATTCTGACCCGTATTACCCGTTCCGGGGTCAACGGCTCCTTTGCCTTTTCCTTCTTTCGTTTACTCATGGGCAGGGCCCTCGGAGAGCTTCTTTTTCAAAGAAGCAATCTCCTCATCCCTTTCCTGCAAACGAGCTTCGTATCGCTCCTGCTGAATTTCGTAAACAGAACGGTATTCCTTCTGAAGCTGTTCCAGCTTCTTCCACACATCCATCTCGCTTACACCGCCAAGCAGCTTCTTTCGGAATTTCATTCCCTTGAAAAGTTCCGCGATATCATCCATGTTCTTTGCACTCATAAGCAGAACTCTCCTTTTTCATCATCATTTTTAGTCATCGTCTCTTGATTTCTTTATCCGCTTTTTCCTCCAGCTAAACCCGGTCAGTCCGATAGCTGCCATGGCAAGCATCATCAGATAGGGCAGGTTGTCCGTGAAGATTCCGGTCGGCACTATCAGAGGTTTGTTATTCTTAAAAATAACTTTTTTACTCTGTGAGCCTGTTTCATATGTATAACTTCTGGATTCCTGGAAATTTCCATTTTCATCTGTACTGTAAAAGGTTCTGTACCCTTCTGCACTGTAATCAGTCTCCTCTATGAGAATACTTTGATCTGTAGGAAGACCGGTTATCATAATTTCTTCATTGTGCTTTAAGGTAAATTTTCCATCAGCCGGTATGGTTCCTGTTGTTCCATCGGATTTTTCGTAATGCCAACCTCCGCTTGGATTTTGATTTGCATTCTTTATTACAAATTCAAAAGCCTTATCCCGATCTCCCAGCTGTCCGTCTACAACCTTCTTAACAGTCAAATCTCTAACATTCTTTTTATTGGTTACTCTAATGCTTACAACAGGAGAAGTTCCCAGTTCTTTTCCTTCTTTTGCAATTACGCAAATTGAATCTGTGTGGCTCTCCACCTGTTCCGCCGGAGAACTCTCGTCCAGCGTATAGACCGGCGCAAAATAATCAGCGCCCGGAGGATTCTCCGTAATTTCTATTTTGGTTCCTCCTACCAGTCCTTTAATTACTGCATGTTCTCCTGCTTTCAGGACAATGTTTCCGTTTTCGGCACTCTTTACTGTTTCATAGATTTCCGTATCATTCTGATACCAGATGTATTTGCCGCTGTACGGAACACCTCCCAGCTTCACATGAATGGTATAGCTGTCATCAGAGAGCTGTCCATCTGCCATTTTCTTTTCAATTTTCAGATTGAACTGATTTTCTGTTACTACCTTGTTGTTGAATTCGATATACGGATTCTCGCTTACCAGCATATCGTCTGTCTGGGCAGCAAATCCTTCTCCGGAAGTACTTCCGCTAGGGATAATGTTTCCGTTCTCATCTACGACATCAACTCTCACTCCGTCAATGGAAACCTCGTATTTGTCGCTGGTCGCTCCGATTTCCTGAACGTAAAATCTGCTGGTATCAAGAATTGCTTCATCGTCCAGCTGTGCTGACTGATTATGCTTCAAGTGAATAATTCCATCCTCCGCAATTCCTTCTGAAATCGGCACATTCGGTTTGGTAATATCGTAAATATAGTAATGACCTCGATATACTTCGTAACTTCCGCCCTCTCCGTCATAATCAATAAATGTTTTAAACGTAAAGTCCAGATCCTCCGCATATTGAACATTGGTATAATCCAGGTTTTTCTTAAAGTTAATTGTTCCGGTGGGAATGGTCTGAAGATTAAATTTAATCTTACAGTTTGATTCTCCGCGTCCCCGTTCCAGATAGAAAAACTTAAAGGTATGATCCGTATAATCCTTAAATATCCGCTTGCCGTTTTGAATCTGGAAATTCTCATTCAGCCACTGGCTTGATTTTCCAGCGGCTTTCATAATAGAATACAGATCTTCCGCCTTCCACTTTGCTCCTAGTCCGTTATTGTCAACCTGAACCTCTCCTGTTGCAAAGTTAATATGACCTGCTGCTGAAGCGTGCAGCGCACCTAAGTCCAGAACAAGAACATCATCAATGAATACCCATACGTCATCATCACCGTCAAATTCAAAGACCATGTCATCCTGTGTGATGGTTCCATCTGGTTTTGTCCAGACAGCCTGACCTTTCTTTGGCTGAATAAATTTTGCTTCTACTGTCATTCCAAACAGGTAGTCTTCACCCTTTGTTATCTCTCCGTCAGCATTCATATCATTAAACGGCAGAAATTTTGCCTTAGACTCTGTCGGCTTATTATATACGGTAAAATCGTTGGTATCCCTGTTATATTTTGCAAAATTCTCAGCTGCATTATAGTAATAATATCCGCTGTCATCATATTCAGACTGCAAAAAGATACTTCCTGTATCTGCATAAGACTCCACAGCCTTGTTGTTATCTGGATTAAACAGATAGCTCAGACTTCGAGTACTTGCGTCTCTTGAGGTTAATTCAGGATAACCATTAGAAAGCTGATTCTCAACTACGTTCTGGATAACACCGTAAATATAGTGATTCCATTTATAGTCTTCTGTGTTTCCATAGCCAGTATCAACAAAATGAAATACTCCATCGCTGAAATTCACCTTGTTTGCATCATAGTTAAATAGATTTACCTGCATCTTTCCCGTAATGTCTACGGTTTCAACTGTCTTTGCTGGTGTTGTATCTACTTTTTCATATACAATATAGATATCTTTCTCAAGACTTGTTTCTCTCTCATCATCATCTGGCTTCCTGCTTTCGTTGCTGTATCTCCACCCTCTATATGAACTGTAATAGCAAATCCATTTAAGTTCCGCTCCCTGCCGGCTTCCTACATGAGCGCTCTGGAAACGATATCCATCTATCTCCTTTACAAACTCACCGGCTATGGTTTCTATGCTTGTCCAGGTCTGGTAGTCTACTCCATGTTTTCCTAAATTGACACTGGAGGCACCCTTTACCGGCTGGCCATTGGTATCAACCAGATGTACTTTTTTGCTGTTTCTTCCATAGGTTATGGTAAAATACGAGAACCCGTCCACCACAAACGCCGTCTCAACCACAGCTGCCTCGCCGTCTGTCTCAATGACCTTCAGTGTTCCCGGCTCTGTGTCAACCGTATCCATAATCGTCTCGACCGGGCTTTCCGAATCCGCCTCTTCGATGATCGCATCATCAAGGATTTCTTCGTCAAGTGGAACTGCATCTGCGCTCAGGCTCATAAGAGACATGGTCATAGGCTCTGCTGCCGGAATCTCTGTCGCGGCATCCTCAGTCTCCAAAGCTGCTTCGTCTTCTTCTACAGTCACTGCCTTTGCCACAGTCTCTACCCGGATGCCCTGATCCGTTTCTGCGTGATGCTGAACCTTTAACGTTCCCACATCTACATCATCTGGAAGAAGATTTGCATCCATTCTGATCTTGACCTGAACCTCGCTTCCAGGTTCCGGCTCTATCTCTTCGTCATTCAGCCAGAAGCCAATGTCCAAAGCCATCATTCCACCGTATTCCTCATTGGCTTCGTCCAGGGCATTCTTTGCGTCCTGATATTCATTTCCATCCTCTGTCAGGTATCTGGCTCTCAGCTCAGCGCCCTCAGGAAGCGCGCCTCTCTTTGCCGTTACGTCCACCAGAATATTTTCCGCGCCGTCTACCGGCATACTGTAACGGGTCAGGGCGTTGGAATCTGTAGCAATCAGAGCCATATCATCCAGTCCCAGTTCTCCGGCTGTCGTAAGGAAACCGACTGCCGTTCCCTCCTTCACACTGGTCAGCTCATAAAGCTCGCCTTCCAGCTCGTCTGCCGGTTTTTCCTCTGGAGCCTCTGTTTCCGGTTCTTCACTGTCAGAGGGCGTTGCTGTCATTCCATTAGAAGGTGTTGCTGTTTCAGCTGCCTCGCCTGTTTTTGTTGTATCAATCACAGGAGATGGTGATGTTATCAGCTCTGCATCCGACTTTACATTTACCGGTATCACGAATTCTGGAGTATGCTTTTCGTCAACTGCAACGATGGCTTTCTGATCCCCATCTGAATGATTCGTAACCAGCAGCATCAGCTCTTCTGAGCCGTCTACTACATAATCATCCTGTTCGCTTCCAACCAGTTCGCTTTCTTCGATTCTGGCAAAAACTCTCAGCTCTGCCTGATTTCCCTTTTTCCCATTTTCCAGCTTTAATTCATAATAATCTCCCGGCTCCAGGAAAAAGTCTTCATATTCTTCTCTGTTCCCGCCTGTGAATTCCACATCTGCCCGCGCGTCTCCGGCAATGGCATTTTGCAGAGCCTCATACAGCTCTTCTCCTGTCGTCTGAAAACGATGAAGCTCATTTCCATTAGACGGTGTTGCTGCATTGACTGTGTTGCTGGGAGTTGCCAGACCGCTTTCTCCGGAAACAATCACATTGGATGCATTTGCAATACTGCCTGCATTTCCCATAACCATACTGGCACAAAGCATTGCCGCACAGAACCGTTTTCCCTTATGACTCCAAAAATGCTGAGTTTTTCTTTTTATTTCGTTTATGTGATTCTGCATCCTGGAATTTTCTCCCATTGTCTGTTATCCCTCCCTCTTCTTTATTTTTGTATCTTTCAGTCTTTCTGTTTTAATCATTTTCCAATTCCTCCCCTTCCTTACTGTCCAACGCACTGTCGATCAGCTTCAGAAGCTCCAGCGCACTGCGAAAGCTCTGGCGTTCATTTTTTTCTGCCCAGATGACGTCTCCCTGCCAGGTTGCATTCTGCCGGTACCTGACATGTACGACAAAGGTTCCTTTTGCTCCATTTTTATTGTGTAAACGTGATGCATCCATTTGAAGTTCGACCCCTTTCCCCTGTACTTCTCCGGCAACGGGTTTCTTTGTTGAAAAGGAACGGCTGTCTGTAGAACTCTGTGGAAAATTCCACTGATTAAACAGATTTTCTATCGACCGTACCATCTCCATGGTTCCTTGAAAGGACAGCGGCTCATCTGAATATTGATGCCAAATCCGTCCAGTATATTCTCCATTATTTCCCCCATCGATTCCAATACAAATCAGATTGGGGGCATACAGATTGTAAACGACTGTCCCCATTTTTCTCACCTCTTATATATGACACTTTACCAGACAGATTATTAAAGAAACTCTTAAAAAATATTAAATTTTTAAAAAATGTATAATCGAGTAGGAGGGGAAATATTATTTCCCCGACCTCTCACACCACCGTGCGTACCGTTCGGTACACGGCGGTTCAATCAACTTAACAAGTAACACACCTTTCGGTGTAGTAATCTAACATTGAGATTAGTCCAAATGACGCTAATCTCTTGTTGTTTATTGCCTCGCAGACATCGGATGCTCTACATACTCTTGCGTACCCTTTTGCATACGCCGTCCGCCGTGCTGCCCATTCAGGTACACCTAGCTTTTTCAGGTTCCTTGCTCGGTTTTGTGGAGTTTTCCAATGTTTCCATATACACATGCGTATGCGATACCGAATGCTTCCGTCTAGCCTTGCACAGATTGTTTTCATACTTCCTATCTTGTAGTAGTTAATCCATCCTCTGATGAGTTCATTGAGTTTCTGTACCTTATAAATGTTACTTACTCCCCAGCTTCGACAAGTAAGCTGTTTCATTCTTGCCTTAAACTTTGCTGCCGACTTTGCATGTGGTTTCGCCTTGTATTGGTGTGCTCTGCTGTCAAAGTAAAATCCATATCCAAGATATTTTATTCCTTGCGGCTTGTCTACCTTACTCTTTGTTGTATTTACTTTGAGTCCCAGTTTTTCTTCAATAAATCGGGTAATGTTTCTCATCACCCTCTTTGCAGACATTTCACTTCCGACCATGTTAATACAGTCATCCGCATATCTGACAAAGTTCAGCCCTCTTTGTTCCATTTCCTTGTCCAATTCATTCCGCATGATGTTGGCAAGAAGCGGTGACAGATTGCCTCCTTGCCGTGTCCCTATCACTGATTCCCTGTATTCATCATCCTCCTTGATTCCGCTGGCTGGAAATTTCCTGATGATTGATATTACTTCTCCATCTTTGATTGTCTTACCCATTAGCGTCATCAGCTTATCATGGTTTACTGTGTCAAAGAACTTTTCCAAGTCGATGTCAACAATCCAGTCATAGCCGTCATTCATTCTATCAAGTTCTGTGATGATTGCCTGCTGTGCACATCTATTCGGTCTAAATCCATAACTGTGGTCATGGAATTGTTCCTCGTAGACTGGCGTTAACACCTGTGCTATGGCTTGTTGTACAAATCGGTCTGTTACTGTTGGTACTCCCAGGTTTCTGACTCCCCCGTCTGGCTTTGGTATCTCCACTCTGCGCCGTACGACTTGCAGATATGCCGCATTGAGGTTATCTCTGCTTAGTATCTGCTCCATTAGACTACTTGTGTCCATGCGTTCTTTCCTTTCCGTCTCGCTCGATTTGACCACCCTTTTCCCGATTGGTTACGGCAGATGTTGTCATCTCTGCAATACGAGACATACTCAAACTTATTGATTGTTCGCCCCTTTGCTCCATTTCCATTACAGAAACTTCCTCACTACTATGGGCTCGGCTGACTTCTCACAGTTCGTTGTTACTAGGCTAATGGAACCTCTGTGAGACCTCCACGCTTAAGGTGCACGCTCTTTCCTCTCATCTATCCGCCACATTTACTCGTACTTCCAGCAACTTTTGGACTTCATCTTCTTTTGCAGACTTATCCGTATTTCCGAGCCTTCTATGTGATTTCTGTCCGTCGGACCAAGAGTTTGCTTACAGCTTCCTTCAGATTCCACCTCACGATGGACACCCTTGCTGTTCGGCTATACACTTCCTCGTTGCCTAGGCGTGTTCGGGACTTTCACCCGTTAGAGCGC
>OIZR01000362.1_pt1 | contig 36452 bp, 23 predicted proteins | sample 1588591 | NCBI WGS metagenome assembly OIZR01 (sample SAMN03283249) | human gut metagenome | biome: human-associated habitat; material: feces | host: Homo sapiens | place: USA | collected 2013 | reverse complement strand
TAAGTGTAATTCTATTATAAATTTTTCCATTGTAATTAACAATGTATTTTTTGAATTGTGGTATTGTTCCTATAGATCATGAATATTTTCATACGCCTTTCAAATTAGTTTACAATCTGGTTTGGTTTTTTTATTCTGCTTGAGTTTCCGCAAATTGTAATTGAAAAATGAATATAGTAATCAAAGGTGCCAATCTGCCGTTTTTTGAAATGCTGGCGAGTGGCAGAATAATGAGTAGAGGCACTTTAACAAGCCCCGCCGGAACCGGACTTTGGGAGATTTATTCTTTTATCTATTTAAGCGGTCAGCTTAAGGCAGAGTTGACGGTATGCAGGACGTTTTGTCCTGAACCAGAGTCTGACGCCCTCTTTTGCATACGACAGTATGCCGGAGATCCCTTTTGCCAGCCGATAATAGCAGAAATGCACTTTTTCTTTCACCGGATCTGCTGTCTTTATAATGGAAACCTTAAGGGCATTCGTCTCTGATTTCATGGTGATCTGTGCAAGGAATGCCATGCATAAGGTAATATAAAAATTTAATGCGTTTATGGCTTTGAGTTTTCTTACCCTGAAATTTTCAAACTGGAACATCTGTTTTTTACACCGGAAATATTCCTCGATCCGCCACCTGGAAAAGTATTGCTTTGCTACAGCGATCACATCCTCTTTTGAACGGATTGGTTTATTTGTGGCAAGCATCATAGGATGCTCTGTGATACCATAAACCAGCACCAGATAAATGTCCTTTCTGGAGGCGGTGATCTGTACCTTCACATGGGAAAGATAAGCTTCGTGTTCTTTTCCTTTATAAAATAGAGGGAGTTTTACTTTTCCTTTCCTACGGTTACGCAGCTCCGTTGCAAAAGTCCATTTATTATGGTAGAGCAGCTTACGTTTGGCAGTAAGGCGTATGACATAGTCCTGTCCCATGGAATCCAGCTTGAGAAACATCTTGTTATCATCATAGCCACGGTCCATGACAAAAGTCGCTTTTCCAAACAGGGAATTGGCCCGCTCCATAGCGGAGAATGTGACATCGTTAATGGAGGTAAAGTTTTTTTCACCAGAAGAATGGATCTCGGAAAAGAGACTAAGCGGATGATTGTTGTTGGTGAGGACCGTGGCTTCGGTAACATGATAGCCCTTTTTATAGAGATTTTTTGTGGCAGTGCTTTCGGAACCATCACGTACCCATCCAAGCGATTCAAATTTGTAACCATCAGGCTTGACAACATCACTGTCGTCGATATGGATAACGGGCTGAGCAGGACACCATTTTTTAACCTGTGTGAGGTAAGCTTTCAGAGCTTCGCCGGGAGTCCCCTTGGCAAGATGGTGTGAAAGGCGGTCAACAATGTTGATTTTTTTGGAAGTTTCATGGAGCTGGTCAACAATATCCGTAAGCAGGCAGCTTTTGGAAGCGAGGATACCATAATTCATTTCAGCAATAAATTTGCGTTCCGGTTTAGGAAGCTTTCTTTAAAATTTATTTGAAAAAGTTAAAATTTCCCGTTTCATTTGGTAAGTATTTGATGTAAAATAAGCCATAAGGAATCCCCTTTCTTTTTGTTTAGTAAGATTTTTGTTTGGTAGCTTAATTTTACATCAAAAAGGGATAGGATTCCTTATATTTGGGGCATTTTTTTAAAGATGTGTATAAGTATAAACAGTAATGGTGCTTCTGTGGACAGAACTGCGGAAACTCGAGTTATTCTGGTATTGACATAATCCAAAAAATTTGCTATTTTAGAATCAGAACATATGTTCGATCATGAAGGAGGGAAACTTATGAATCATATAATCTATTGTCCGGTATGCCATCATCGCCTGTTTGACATTAAACCGCCGACCGCCGGAACCATTGAGATCAAGTGCCCGCGCTGTAAAAAAGTACAGCACATCCATTTAATCGAACCGGATACTCGGAAAACAACTACAGAAAAAAACTACCTAGCAAAGGAATAATTCATTACCTAATAGCAGGAGAAAATGAAAAGGCCACAGCGCCGGACTCGTTTTCTCCTGTTTTATTTGCACAACCAAGAAAGAAGGGGATCATTATAAAATATTACATTAAAATCGAACAGCAAAATATTCCTGTCAGCGAGGAAATCTATAAGATTTGGCAGCATGGGGAGCGAAAGGATCGTTATTTCAGGGAAGGGGATATTCGGAATGGCGTCTTCTCCTACGATGCACTGGATGGAGAAGGCTTAAACGGAAGTGAATTATTTGCAGAAAAAGATGGAAATCCTGTAGAACATCAGGCTGAGCGCGACCTCCTGATAAACGCGTTAAAACAGGCATTAAATACCTTGAATAAAGAAGATAAAGAACTACTGGCACACATTTACTGCCAGGAAGAGTCGCTGCGCAGCATAGCACAGAGTACAGGAGTTCCGTTTACTACGCTGCAATATCGCCATAAAAAGGTTATAAAAAAATTACGACATTTCTTTGAACAGAATTTTAATTATTAAATTAATACTGTAACACATCAGCATTTCGAGCTAACCATTTACCTGTCGTTTATTCGAAGAAAGAACCATGTCGAAGAAAGGATAATGTACAATCTCAGCTTCTCGCACACAGGTTCGTTAAAACAGACCCGGCCACTAAACTAGTGGGCGTTAATCAAGCTCTCATACGGCCTTCTCTGCGCTGTTGTGGTGCATACGGGGCGTTGCTCCTCAACCCCAATAATATTCCCAGTCAATTCTTTTGGTGAGTCCTGTCAATCCTATGCTTACCAATGAGTTTGGTGAGAATGCTCTCAACGAAATCAAATCTGACAGGGCAAACGCTATAAAAAATCGTCTGCCCTGTACTTGCCCTCTCAGACCGAGGTCTATATGAAGCACAAGACTGCTGTAAAGTACAAATGGAGTCCTTATACCTGCATTTATATATCGTATGCCTCTGATTCCAATCTCCAGAATTCTTCTGGTTCCAGTTTCATAATTAAAGCAATTACCTGGTAAATAGCAGCATACTTCATACCCGCGAAGCTATGCATATTCGTTAATAGGTTCGTATTACGCAACAAATAAATATCTGGTTTTTCACTTTTATTATATCCTGGGATGATTCCCGCAGAAGTGAGTCAGACTTGGCATCATCAAAAGTACTCTATGGTGAAAAATCTTCTTCTTTTATTTTAGAGATAGCAGAGTCTGCCACCATATAAACTTTTTCTTCCATGCGCTACAGTATGCCATTTAAATTTTAGCCAAAGAAGTAAAAGCATCCTTTCATTTATTTTCTTATATATTTCCTCACGCCATTCCAGGCATAACAAATAAAACAGCCAATGGACTTCCACCACGAAAATCCCATATATCGGTATACCTTAAAGGTCATTTTCGCAGATTTGAGCTTACTCCCCGACTTTCCCTGACTACTTAAGCGATACTTCAGCAATGGCTCATTGATCGCACAGGCATATTGATATTTTTGCAGTATTTTCAGCCAGGTTATATAGTCCTCATGGCTATCTTCGTGCTCCATTGGAAATTCCTCTGCCACCTTCCGTTTCAATAATACAGAAGAACAATTAATCCAATTCTGTTTGAGCATCATATTATATGAGATCGTCTCCTTCACAGGAATTTCTCTCCCAGTAAGGTTCCCATTTATGTCAACCAATTCTCGTCCTGTTGAACAAAGGACTTTCTTCTCTTTTTTTATTAGAGCCAACTGCTTGCTCAATTTCTCCCTCTCCCACCAGTCATCGGAATCCAGAAATGCAACGTACTCACCCATTGCCATACGTACCCCCTCATTTCTCGTCCTGGCCACCCCCATATTTCTGTCATTTTTAACATAACGGATCCGTTTATCAGAAAGATATTGTTGTATCACTCTTTCTGTCCCATCCGTTGCACAATCATTAAGAATAATCAATTCTAACGAAACATTCTGTACAAGAACTGACTCAATCGCCTTTGCTATGAACTTTTCACAATTGTAAGCAGGCATAATTACTGAAACAACTGGCTTTTCCATGTTAATACCTTTCTGTATTTATTCACGTTAAATTATATCATCCTGGAGGGGATGTGCTCAACTTAAATTTTTTTGTGGGGATTTTTTAATGGATTTGAGTGGTAATTTCCTATAAGCGCGATTATGGGAAGTACCACAGAAAGGGCTTAAATGGCTGATATCACGCAAGAAGGCACCCAGACAGGCTGTATTCGGGTTCTGCATTTTGTCTCCACTCTGAGCCGTGGAAGCGGCGTTATGAGCGTCATAATGAATTACTACAGACATATAGACCGGGATAAAGTCCAGTTTGATTTTTTGCACTTTATTGCCTGTGAGGATTCTTATATGGAAGAAATCCGGGAATTAGGCGGAAAAATCTACTGCATTGACAAGCCAGGAAGTTCTTTTCAGTCCATAAAGCAGCTGAATTCATTTTTTCGGTTACATGCCGGAGAATATACCTGGCTGCATAACCATGAAGTGTATTTGACATTTTTGCTAAGGCCTATAGCTAAAAGATATGGATTGGAAAAGTTTATTGTTCACTGTCATGCTACGAAATACTCGGATAAGACGCTTAATGCAGTGAGAAATCGGATATTGTGTCTGCCGATTCGTCTTATGAAAGTAGAGCGATTTGCATGTTCAGAAGCGGCAGGAAAGTTCTTGTATGGCGAGAAAATGCTGAAAGCCGGGAAGGTTTTTATCATGCACAACGCGATAGATTGTGAGAAGTTCCGGTTTCGGCCTGAGGTGAGGGAACGGCTCAGGAAAGAGATGGGGCTGGAGGGGAAGTTTGTGATTGGGCATGTGGGGAGATTTGAAAGGCAGAAGAATCATGAGTTTTTGATTGAGGTGTTTGCTGAAGTAAAGAAGCGGAGGCCGGAAAGCGTGTTGCTGTTGGTAGGTGAAGGCTCTTTACGTCCTGACATAGAATACAAGGTTAAATCGCTATATTTAGAAGAATCAGTGTATTTCTATGGGCAATGTGAAAATGTAGCTGATTTATATCAGATAATGGAATTATTTGTATTACCTTCGATGTATGAAGGGGCTCCTGTTAGTTTGGTAGAGGCGCAATTAAATGGATTATTTTGTATAGTATCAGATGCAATAACAAAGGAATCCAATTACACATCAAGAGTACTTTATTTGCCAATACATACTCCTAAAAAACTATGGGCAGACAGTTGTATAAACGCTGAACACAATCGGTCTATATATGATAATTCGCCAAATGCATTTCCAGATATAAAATCAGAGGCTTCAAAAGTAGAATTATATTATGAAACGTGAGGAAATTTATGCTTAAAACATATTTAGAATCTTTTAAGAAATATCGGTTTCTTTTAGAAGATTTGGTAACCAGAGATTTTAAATTAAAATATCGTAGGTCAGTGCTGGGCTTTTTGTGGAGTATTTTAAATCCTCTTTTAATGATGCTTGTCATTACTGCTGTTTTTTCAAATATCTTTAAAAGCGATATCGAAAACTTTCCAGTTTACTATCTATGTGGTTTTTTAATCTTTAATTTTGTAATAGAAGCGACAAATGGTGCCTTAAATTCCATTGTACAGGCAGGATATTTAATCAAAAAAGTGTATATCCCTAAATACATTTTTCCGTTAGAAAAAAGCTCATTTGCACTTGTGAATGTTCTTTTTTCACTAGTTGCTGTAGTAATTGTTATTTTAATTACTAGAATGCCAATTAAATGGACAATTATTTTAATACCAATACCCATTTTTTATACATTTGTATTTAGTACTGGTCTAGGTTTGATTCTCGCATCATTAAATACCTTCTTCCGTGATATGGGCCATTTATATTCAGTATGGACTACTGCATGGATGTATCTGACACCATTGTTTTATCCTATTGAGATAATCCCTGACAGTGTTAAAACATTTATTTATTATAATCCACTTTTCTATTATGTAGACTATATGCGGCAATTAGTAATTGAAGGAGTTATACCAGATTTAGAAACTAATTTAATTTGTATCGGATTTTCTTTATTCTTTTTAATAACCGGACTTTTTGTTTTTAAAAAGAAGCAGGATAAATTCATTCTATATATCTAGTTAAGGAGATTAATTATGCCCTATGCTGTAGAGGTCAAGGATGTCAGCATGCATTTTAATATGAATAAAGACAAAATTGATAATTTAAAAGAATATTGTATTAAATTGTTGAAACGACAATTATTTTTTGAAGATTTTACAGCGCTTCAAAATATAACTTTTAATATTGATGCTGGAGATGTTTTTGGAATCATTGGTTTAAATGGCTCCGGAAAAAGTACACTTTTAAAAGTGATATCTGGAATATTAAAGCCAACTACAGGATCAGTAAAGGTAAAAGGAACTATAGCCCCTTTAATTGAGTTGGGTGCGGGTTTCGATGCGGATTTAACTGCCCGAGAAAATATATTTTTAAATGGTTCCGTTATGGGATTTTCAAGAGATTTTATGAAAGAAAAATTTGATGAAATTGTAGAGTTCTCAGAGTTAAGAGAGTTCATTGATGTTCCAATCAAAAACTTTTCTTCCGGTATGGTAGCTCGAATTGGTTTTTCTGTCGCAACAATTGTAAAGCCAGATATTTTAATATGTGATGAAATTTTGTCAGTAGGCGATTATTTATTCCAAGAAAAGTGTGAGCAAAGAATTCGAGACTTAATGGAAGGTGGAACTACTGTAATTTTAGTATCTCACTCAATTCAACAGGTAGAAAGAATGTGCAATCACATTCTATGGTTAGAACATGGAAAAATTAAGGCGATAGGGGGGAAAGAAATCATTCCACTTTATCAGCCGGATTTTATGGGAGAATAAAAGATGAAATACGACTATTTAATTGTAGGGGCTGGATTATATGGTGCAGTTTTCGCACACGAAGCAACAAAGCGAGGCAAAAAATGTTTGGTTATAGAGCGGCGCGATCATATTGCTGGAAATATATACTGCAAAGAACTTGATGGGATTAATGTGCATGTATATGGAGCACACATTTTTCATACCTCAAATCAAATGATTTGGCAATACATCAATGAATTTGCGGAATTTAACAATTATATCAATTCGCCGATCGCAATTTATAAAGATGAATTGTATAATATGCCGTTTAATATGAACACTTTCAGTAAGATGTGGGGAATTAAAACTCCTGCTGAAGCGCTGGTAATAATTGAAACGCAAATAAAAACGTTAAATATAGAGGAGCCTAAAAATCTGGAAGAACAGGCCTTATCATTGGTAGGAAAAGATGTATATGAAAAATTAGTAAAAGGTTATACAGAAAAACAATGGGGTAGAGATTGTAGGGAACTACCCGCATTTATTATAAAAAGGCTTCCCTTACGCTTCACATATAATAACAATTATTTTAATGATCGTTATCAGGGGATTCCTATAGGTGGTTATACTAACATTGTCAAAAAAATGTTGGAAGGTTCTGAAGTACTATTAAAAACAGATTTTCATGAATATTATGCCGCCCACCCGGATATTGCAAAGAAAATAATTTATACCGGTATGATTGATGAGTATTTCAATTATCAACTTGGAGTCTTGGAATATCGCTCGGTGCGTTTTGAGACTCAAAGATTAGAGACAGCAAATTATCAAGGAAATGCTGTCGTAAACTACACAGATCGAGATGTCCCCTTTACCAGGATCATTGAACATAAACACTTTGAATTCGGTACACAGCCAACAACGGTGATTTCTAAAGAGTATCCAAGTGAATGGCACCAAGGTGAGGAACCTTACTATCCAATAAATAACGAAAGAAATAACACGTTATTTAATCAATACAAAGAGTTAGCGGGCAGGGACCCAAATGTAATATTTGGTGGACGTCTAGGTGAATATAAGTATTATGATATGGATAAAGTAATAGAGGCAGCATTAAAGAAAGTTTCAGACGTATTAGGATAGGCTTATGGAGATAAAAGAATGTCCATCTTCTATTATAATATATATTGCGTCTCATAATGTGTTGCCTGTGAATGTTCCTGATTATGGCGTTCCAATCCAGGCAGGAGCGGCCCTTTCGACTGAAAGGATCTGCAGGCTTGGTGATAATACCGGTGATAATATATCAATAAAAAATAGAGAATACTGTGAATTGACTGTATGGTATTGGATATGGAAAAATGATACCCATAAAATTGTAGGTCTAAATCACTATCGTCGATCGTTTCAGTTAGACTATAAAAATGTTGTTCAACTGTTAGAAAATTTTGATATTATTGTTCCTGAACTATACTATTTTCGCTATTCCTTAGAAATGGAATATGAAATATATCATCAAAAAAAAGACTTAGATATACTTTTAGAAATAATTCATAAAAACCATCCTGATTGGGATAAATACGTTTGTGCTGTATTTCAAAGTAATCGTTTGATTCCATATAATATGTTTATTGCATCAAAAAAAATGTTAGATGAGTACTTTTCATGGCTTTTTCCTATATTGTTTGAATTGGAAAATCGGCTAGACTTGACAAATTATACTGCTTATCAAAAAAGAGTAATGGGATTTCTGGCAGAAAGATTATTTACATTATACATATACGCACGAGAACTAAAGGCATTTAACTGTCCTACCTTAATACCAGAAAAAAATAACGTATTAAAAAAAATGAAGTTTGGAGCAGGGCAGAAATTCAATCAACTATATTTTAAAATCAAAAAATATGAAAAAACCTAAATTAAGTATCATTGTTCCTGTCTACAATGTCGAAAAATATTTATGTCAATGCCTGGACAGTATTGTAAACCAAACAATTGCAGATATCGAAGTGATTTGTGTTAATGATGGCTCTTGTGATCATTCTTTAAATATTTTAGAAGAATACAAGCAAAAAGATTCAAGAATCCATATTATATCAAAGGAAAATGACGGCTTAGGGGCTGCTCGAAACACTGGAATAAATGCAGCACAGGGCGATTATATCGGATTTGTGGACAGCGATGATTTCATTGAATTAGATATGTTTCAAAAACTATATGAACGTGCTGTAGCGACAGAGGCCGATGTTGCAATTGGGAATATACGGTTATTTCACGATGATACAAGTAAAATTGAAAGTTATCGGGAGGAAAAACGGTACAAGGAAATCGCGGCTTTAAATGTATTTACAGTTAGAGAGGCTCCATGGATATTAGAGAACATTGGTGTATGGGATAGAATATATAAACGAAATTTTATTGAAAGATACTCATTACGCAATCCAGAACATGTTATCTATGAAGATGCGCTATTTTCATTCCAAACTTCTATACTTGCTTCAAAAATAACGCTTGTATCTGATGCCTATTACATTTATAGAAAGGGAACTGGTACTGCTATAACCGATCGTGAAATAAAAAATAATGCGTATAAATTTGATTTCTTAACCAATTGCAAGGCCATAAAAGAGTTTATGTTTACTAATATGGTATACGAGGCATTCAAAGAAAATTATTTGAATTACTTTTATAAAAATGCGTTATGGCATCAAAGCAACATATTGAATTACGTAAAATTTAAAGATTTTTATATCAGGGCCCGAAGATTAACTACTTGTCAAGATTTGTTCTGTTATTGTCATTGTGGTTGTTCATCCTGGAAAGCAAGGCTCTATGCGATATTTCTTTTTTTGAATTGCCCTTGGCTATGTTATAAATTGTTTTGTTATAAAAGAAAAAAATTAAGGAGTTTCAATTATGGAGGATGGTAAAGAACTACTAACAATTATTGTACCAGCATACAATGTACAAAATTATGTGGGGGACTGTCTTGATAGTCTTGTTAGACAAACACTAAATAATCATAAAGTAATTATTGTAGATGATGGGTCTAACGATGAGCATACTTCTGAAATATGCATGTTATATGCAGAAAGATATCCCGAGATGATTACATACGTACATCAGGAAAATAAAGGATTAGGGGCTGCCCGAAATACTGGACTTGCTTTAGCCGATACTGATTATGTGGGCTTTTTAGATAGCGATGATTGGCTCATATCTAATTATGTAGAACGAATTACTGAAGAAATAGAAAAATACTATACAGAAGAGGTTGATATTATTTTCACTTTGCCAACTATATATGATTCTATAACACAAATTTTTACCCCTTGGAATGATACAGAATTATTTAATTCGATCTTTAGCGATGACAATAAGATAGTATCAGCCCAAGAAGAATTTCGCTTATATGATCTTGAGGTCAGCGCATGCAGAAAAATTTTTCGTTTGGACTTTTTAAAAGAGCATGATTTTAAATTTCCTGAAGGTATTAAATGGGAAGATGTATATCCACATTTCTATTTATTATACCATGCGAATCGATGTCTGGGCATTGAAGATGTTGGATTTCGTTATCGAATCAACACACCGGGACAGATAACGAATTTATCCGATTTTAGTCGCCTAGACGTAGTTAAAGCCTTTGCAAAAACCTTCTCATTTGGTCTTAGCGAAAATTGTAATATAGAAGTTTTAAAATCAATGTTAAGGATGCTGAATAGTTTTGCTATGTGGAGCCTAGATAATTCTAACCCGGAAGTCAGGCAGGTCCTTGTCAAGCGCCTTCATGAATTATACAAAATTTTACCGAATGATTTAATTAAAATTTATCTGAAGGAAAGAAAAAATTATCGAAAAGAGTGTCTATTTATATGGACCATGAGGAATAATCAGGGAATCCATTTATATAAAGACTATTTTTCAATGGAAGTTCTTTTAAACTTAGCACATCGTTTGAGGAGGAAATAATGAATACCTTAATAGAGTTCTTAGATCTACGTAATGACATACATGATGTTTTCTATTTACTTGAAGACGAGGCATCTGAATTACTCCTCAAAAAAATTTGTTCAAAACCCGAAATAAAAAGGTTAAGTTTAGCAAGTAAAAACAAAAAAATGTTATATCGTATGAAACAAGTATTAACTGAGGAGTGTAGGAGCCAGTCATATCATTTGCCAGAAATTGAACTTATCCAGTATACCCGAAAAGTGCCAATGGAAAAAATTACAGGTACTTATGATACAATACTATTTGATTGCAAGTCTGATTTGCAGGCCATAATGTCAATAAAAGAATTAAGACCAAATTACTTAATTGGAAAGATATGGAAGGATAGAGTTCCTTATTTTGAATTATGGGAAACGTTTAGAAACAAAAGTCAACATATCTATTTAAAATGTATCCGAGATAATAATAAAGAGGAAATTTTGAATTGGAATCGTGATCCCAATAACGATATCGAATTAAGTGTTATCTTCCCAGTTTATAATGTTGCAAAATACTTAAGACAATGCTTAGATTCTGTAACCGCATGGAAAGCCCCCTATATAGAATTTTTGTTTGTAAATGATGGATCTCCCGACAATTCAAAAGATATTATATTGGAATACCATGAAAAAGACTCCAGAGTAAAGTTAATAGACAAACCTAATGGAGGCTGCGCATCAGCACGAAAAAAAGGATTAGAAGTTGCAACGGGACGATATATTGGTTTTATAGACCCAGATGATTTTGTTGACAAAAAAATGTTTGAAAAATTATTAAGCAGAGCACTCCTTGGCTCTTATGATATATGTTACTCTGGGTATAATGCATATTATGAAAATAGTCAAAAGATAGAGCATATTGATGATACAATTCGTAAGCCTTATTCAAACGGCATTACAGATCCTATTATGATTAAACAACTAATCATGTTTTGTCGCGTAGCTATCTGGAGAGGCATTTACAGGCATGATTTTTTATCAGCTAATAAGATTACGTTTAATGAATCGTTTCGCAGATTTGATGATCTACCCTTTAAAGTGGAAGTATTTGCAAGAGCCAAATCGGTTGTAACGATACCAGAGTATCTTTATTATTATCGTTTAGAGCGTCCTGGACAGGATATGGCTTGTAATGATGACCGCCTATACGTTCATTTTGATATATTTAATTATTTGAATAAAAAAATGCACCGTATGAAAGATCAAAGATTGTATGATTGTCTCCAGATTTGTAAAGTGCAAACGCATTGTTTTGCTTTACAAAAAATTCAAAGAAAGTTTGCCAAAGAGTATGCCCAAAAGGCAAGAGACGATTTTAAAACAAATCATATGACAATTAGGCGTACAATTTTACTGATTGCGAAATATATTGGCATAAAAAATGCCATTCCTTATCTGGCTATTATGTTAAATATTGTATCGCCATATTTGAAAATGTTTGATTACAGAAGAGCACATAAAGATAGAAAGTATGAATTAAGACAAGAAAAAACCGCAAAGAAATTATATGAATTATCTCGGTAATATCGTAATATGATCGAGGTTAAAATGAAAAATAAATTAATAAGACGATTAATTGTTGGACTCGGAATAATATCATTAATACTTTTAATTTTTATTCCGAGTCTGTCAGTTGAAATTAGCTTTAACACAGCAGGAAATGGGTCATTACAAGTGTATTATTACAATTCAAATCACCCTGATTTGGAATTAATGGAATATGACACTCATACGGCTTGGAAAAATATACAAATTGCTGATAATAAAATTACATTTGATGAAATCCCGATAGTAACAGATACTGTCCGACTTGATATTGATGGAACACAAAGTATAGAAATATCAGAAATAAACATTTCATTTGCTGGTTTTTTGATTAAACAGTATACTGGTGATAAACTTATTCATTCAATAAGCAAAGTTGTAAATTTAGAAATAATACCTGGTACATCTTCGACAGAATTTTATGTGTTAGCACCAGGCGCATATCTTATGCTTAATTCAGAACAATATGTATCAATATATTTATGGATTTTTATATATGGTATAATTATTGTAGTTAGTTATATATTCACGTTGCTGTTAGAACGATTTACAAAAATTTATGATAATATTGATTTACGCGAATTATTATTGTGGATTTGCCCATTTTTAATGTTCTATTTTGCCGAATTAATATCTGAAAACTATTGGTTTATCAGCATTTGGTATCGGTTACTAAATAGCATGATATTGATATTTTTCTATAGGATTATCTACATCATATTATTTCAATCATCCATCTCGATATTGCTATGCAATTTAATTGTTGCTTTTATTAGCATTGCAAACAGTTATGTGTTGGCCTTTAGAGGAAAACCTATTGTACCATGGGATTTAACAGCTATTTCTACCGCAGCAGAAGTAATGAACAGTTATACATTTAAAATCACAGCAGCAATGTTTATGTGCATTATATCGGGGCTGATTCTATTTTTAATTACTACTCAAACTTCAAAGAAGAAGACAAAGCACAAATTTTTTTTGTACATACCTCATTTTTTTATAATTATCATTCTCACAATATTTTTTAGTCAAAAGAATAATCTAAACTTATGGGATAATGATCTAATATATTATTACAAAATACAAGGAGATATATTGAGTTTTTCTAATCTATTACATAATAATATCAGTGCCACTCCACAGGTCCCCAAAGGTTATGATAATAATTCGTTGTATCCTGAAGATGTTCAAGTGACAGATGTTACACTTAATGTTACACAGCCAGAAAATATTATTATGATAATGAATGAATCGTTTTCTGATCTGAAATGCCTCGGTACTGATTATGGAGTTGATGTTATTCCTACCTTTAATAATCTGGACAACACAATAAAAGGTAATTTATATGTATCTGTAAGAGGCGGCGGAACTTGTAATACCGAGTTTGAGAGTTTAACAGGAAATACTATGGCTTTTTTGCCAACAGGTTCTTATCCCTTTCAAACATACATTAAAAGTGAGACAAGTTCACTGGCTCAATATTTTTCGCATAAAGGGTACCGTTCTATTGCGATGCACTTAGAAAAGCCCTCTAATTGGAATCGTAAAAATGTATATCCATTGTTAGGGTTTGATGATTTTTATTCCATTGGTGATTTTGATCATATTGAATTAGTTCGCAACAGGGCAACTGATCAATATAATTTTGACCAGCTAATTAAATTATGCGAAGAACAGAGTAATGAAAAAAAATTCATTTTTAATGTAACTATACAAAACCATGGTGGGTACGATGAATTTCAAGATTTAGAAAAATGGGTTGATTTAAAATCATATGGGGATTATCAAAATGCAGAGGTTTTTTTATCCCTTATAAAAGAATCTGATCTGGCCTTTAATAATTTGGTCAACTATTTTTCTGCAATAAAGACTCCCACATTGATTATTATGTATGGGGATCATCAGCCTAACTTAGGGGATAATGTTGATAATTGGTTGTCTTCAACAGAAACAGCTGGCAACTCAGCGCTAAGTAATTTAAATAAATATGTTACACCATTTATCATATGGGCTAATTATGATATACCAGATATGTATATTGATAAAATGAGTGCTAATTACCTTCCAAGTTTGATATTAAAGATAGGTAATTTTGAACTCCCTCCATATAATGAATTTTTATTAAACTTATATGAGCACTACCCGGTTATTACCGCACAGGGAATTATAGATGATTCAGGTGAGTATTATAGAAGCTATACTGATATTTCAGATCTTCAATTTCTTAAATACCAATACCTTCAATATAATAACCTTTTTGATAAAAATAGAAAAACTGAGTTGTTTGAATAGGAGAAGCCAAATAATAGTTCTACAATTCTATAAGTGGTAAATCTATAACACTTATGAGGGGAATTATGTTAAGCAGGACTAATTTTCTTGGTCACGCTTAATCTTATCATCCAATGGTAAATGCGTGAGTGTCTATATAACACTGCGCACACTGCAAGAGCGGTTCTCTTGATATGGAGATTTTAATTCGATACGGGAAAGCTGTTCGGAGGTGATATAATATGCCGCGTAACATTATACCCCACTGTAACTGTAGATTCCAACCACAGTAGACCATCTGCACGGTCAATCTGAACAACCCGAATGGTATTTCCAGACCACCTTCACGGAGGGTGTACCATTCAAATACATTGCCTCCTATAATGAGTATGGCATACATCTTTGTGCGACTATCATTACAGGAGGCGATAATCATGGTAGATTGTCGAGAAAATCTAAGGCTCAAGAGACTTGGGTACACGCAGCACGATTAGTGAAGTGCTTGATCTGGCTGAATAATATGGCATTACGTTGTCGTTGGGGAATCTGTCTCCAATGAGATCCTGCTTGCCACGTTTTATCTGGACCGCCTCACTACCCAAAGTCCCAGAAAGAGCCTGATTACAGTCATATTCATAGGAAACTGGCAAGACCTGGCGTAAACTTGAGCCTGCTCTGGACAGAGTATTGTCAGGAGACCTATTTGCAGGGACAAATGCCGTATATGTACTCCCACTTCTGTGTCAAATACTGGCACCGGGCCAGGGGCACCAGCTACTATGCGGATCCAGCATAAGCCGGGAGACACCATGCAGGCGGACTGGGCAGGGAATACCATTCCTCTCCACGATTGCTATACCGGCGATACTGAGGATGTATATCTGTTTGTGGCAGTACTCCCCTGCAGCTGCATTGTGTATATGGAGCCCTGCGAAAACATGAGGAGTGAGTGCTGGCTTAACTGCCATGCTCATACCTATTCTTACTTTGGCGGCATAACAAGGCTTTTGATTCCGGATAATTTAAAGACCGGTGTGACCCCAAATACCCGTTATGACACAATCCTCAACCGAAGCTATTAGGAAATGGCTGAATACTATGGAACCGCCATTATGCCCTGCCTCATTAGGCGCCTTCAGGATAAAACCTTGCTGATGAAAGCGTAAAGTACGCTTCCACCTGGATCATTGCAGCCCTGCGTAACCGCAAGTTCTTTACCATTCAGGAAATCCGTGACGCAGTTGCAGAAAAACTCGGAGAGTTGAATCATTATATCTTCAAAAAGCGGAAGGGGAACCGCTGTGCCGCCTATCTCTAAGAAGAAAAAGCATTCATGAAGCCTATCCCTCTGCCCCGTATGAACCGGAAGTCTGGTCCGCTGCCACGGTTCTCCAGGACTATCTCATATCAGACGGGAAAAATATAAACTCCGTAACATTTGATCTGATTGGAGAACAGGTAGACATCCGGCTCACCAGTAACACGTGGAGGCGTTCTTCCACGGATCCATGGCGGAATTCCAACCGAGACTGTCAAAAGTACAGCGTGATCCGGTCATCCAGCCGGAACACAAGCTGTATCTGAAGCGTAATGCAGATGAATTTCTCATCTGGGCAAACGGTATCGGGACGCAGACTGTTGCTGTTATTGAGGGTTTCCTGACCAGCAGTTCTGAGCCCAAACAAGGTTACAAGGCCTGTGCCAGGCTGCAAAGCTTTCAGACCGTTATGGGTATGAGCGCCTGGTAAAAGCCTGTGGCAGGGCACTTGGTTATTCTACGGCGCCATCTGTCAGGAGCATTGCCACAATCCTCAAGAATGGGCAGGACACGGCTGATACACTTCTGAAGCAAAGCGGAGGCATCTCGCGCGGGCCAGACTACTACCGAAGAGAAGGTAGTGCCATGCTGAATGAATCCACTTATGAAACTCTGAAGCAGATGAAATTCAGTGCTATGTCAGGCGAACTGAAATGCCAGCTGCAGGATCCGTCTACCTACAATCAACTCAGCTTTGAAGAACGGTTGGGACTCCTGATAAATGCAGAATGAAACCGCCGTCAGTCCAATAAATTATCCGGTATATCAGGACCGCCGGTTTTTCCGTGCCGAGTGCTTCCATCGAAGGAAGCGAGAATCACGAGGACAGGAAACTGGACAAGGTAGAAATTCTGCGCTATGCGACCTTTGCCTACATTGATGAAGGGTGCCATATCATTCTGTAAGGCGCGTCCGGTAACATTAAGACCTATATCAGCAATACATTAGGAAATGCGGCCTGCCGTAAAATTAAGTCCGTGAAGTACAACTGTATGCCGGAGCTTCTGGACGAACTGAGCGTCGCCAAGGGCTATGGCACTCTGAAGAAGTTGCTCAAGTTTTACCGCACTGTGGAGCTGCTGATCCTCGACAAATGGCTGATCCGCCCACTGACACCACAGTAATCCTATGATCTGCTGGTAATCATAGAGACACGCAGCAAAGGCGGCTCCATCATCTTCTGTACACAGTATGAGCCGGGGATTGGTATGGCCACATGGGCGTCGACACGTCGAAACCGGAACGCGGCAGCGCTATTACTGACGCTATTATGGACCGTATCATACGTAACCCGTATGATGTGCTGATCGATGTTAGAATCTCAATGCGCGAGCGTCATGGGCTGAAATACGGCCAGAAAGGCGGCGCCCATGATAAATGCTGTGCTTTTAGTAAAGACAGTAAATGCTTGAAATAGACGGACTACAAGCTTACCAGGCAGGAACTGGAAAGCCGATGAGTTGTATCACGGAAATTGGATTGATATCCAACACCTGCGGGAATATATGAGTCTCCGACAGGATACTCTCAAGCACCATCGGATTCATATTCCATCAGAGTACTAAAAGTAAGCAACATGTGCCCCTCCCAGGAGGCATCGCACCATCTGCCTTACGGACCGGGTGTCCAAAGACCGCTGGTACACCTTCCGTGTACGTGGTCTCTTTACCCGGAAAGGTGTTTCAGTTTTGGCCGTGCAGATGGTTCACAGTGGTTGGAATCTACAAAACTACACAATTTTACTTCTTGAATTAATCTTTAGTACACTGTGTTTTCGCAATAAAATATTTTTTTACTTGTTTTTCAATAATATCTCTTTTAACATCAGATAATTCTGATATATTTTTACCATCTGTATCCAAATATTTTCCTTCAACTTCAAAAACAGTATCATATGTATTATTATTTTGTTTTTGGACAAATAAACTTTCTCCCAAAAAATAATTAGGCGCAGATATGTCCAAATAATCTAATACTGTTGGTGCAAAATCCAAACTATTTCGCCCATCGGCATCAATAGTCTCTGGCGTTATTCCTTTATAATAAATTAAAAATGGAATTTGATCTAACATAGTATTATATCTGTTATTTTCAGGAAATGAATTCACATAGTCATTATCTGCATATGTAGCATGATCTGCGGTAAAAATTATTATAGTATTATTTGACAGACTACTGGCATTAAATTTATTGATAAACTCACCAAACTGATAATCCAAATCATAAAATTTGTTTAGCAGCCTATCTGAGCCATTACCATAAATCTGATCCTTTGAATCAAAACTTGCGTGTGTTCCAAAAGTATATATAGCAACCAAAAAAGGATTTTCCGAATCAGCTTTTTGAGTTATAGTATCAAATAGTAATTCATATGCCTCTTTATCAGAAAGTGAATCAGCAATACCGCTATGTGGCATGGCTGCATTTCCTATTATTTCGCTAAAGCCAAGACTGTTCAAATATTCTGTAAACTGAGTATTAATTGGTTCCGTATTAATAAATGCTGTACTATACTGAAGTCCATTAAAAATATCAGGTATTGAAATCAAAGTATTCGTATCAAGATTATTAAACTGATATCCGGAGTATAACTGCCCACTAAGGCCTCTGTATGTTGCAAATGTATGATTATAATAACCGATGAAATTTAAAGATTTGCTTTGTAAATCAGATATATTTGGCATAATATTACGTTTATCAACAATAATATTTTGAGATAAACCCTCTGTAAAAATTAGAATGAGATTTGGCCGTTCAGCAATACCCGAGCATTTTTTACGATAATCATTAATGCCCCCCTTCAAAAATTCTGTTGTTAAATTTTCTTCACTTATAAGACTGTTTTGCAATTTTGTTTGTGTATATTTTTGAATGCCTAAATCATATGTTGCAAACAATGGAGAAAACATATTTCCGTAAAGAAGTGTTGCAAAAAGTTCTACTGCCAATCCGCAAGATAAAGTTTTCAAAGCCCATTCATTATCATGATATTTAATTCTTTGAATCGGAATAAAAGAAAAAAACAAGACTAATATGATACCTATTCCATATGACCATGCTTTGCCTGAAAGATCCTTAAGTGAAGCGATGTTGGTTAGCATAACTAATAAAATGTAATTATTTCCAAAGAAGAGTACAGCCATTTGCATATTGTAGATTAAAACTAGAATATCATTAAGTACTATTCCCAATATACGCTTTTTCTTTAATAGCAAATCTGATAGTGATGCTATAATCATTAACTCCATCAAACTAATAAGGGCATATTTGATATTATTTGTAGTCCTGATTGTAATTATAGTAATAAAAACGGAAAATGTGTATTTCAAGATTGTTCGATATATTTTCATAAGATTACCATAGTGCTTTTTATCTGTATTTTGCATATATTTTCCTCTTGTCTGTTAACTAATATAGCATTGTATAAATAACTGTAAATTGTACGGTTTAGTGGTGCCTGTATGAATCCTTTTAAAAGAATAGCAGTAAGGTAATATTGCCTAATAATTCCGTTTATTTTCCGAAAATTATACTATTGATAAGCAGTTCTTCTGCTTCAGAAGTTTGTAGTTGATAATTCCAAACCATATTTAGATCTAGTTCATCCACAATGTATACTTTAGGGATAAGCCATGTAGATTCACATTCCCTCCAATGTTGCTTGGACTCTCTTTTTTAATTATACTTTTGATCTGATATGCCAATATCTAAACCAAGGACATCTATCACCTGCTTTTTTGTAAAATATGTGTTAATATATTCTGGACTTTTCGACATCATATTTTGTAGTACATCTTCATCGTTGTACAGTTGAATAATAGTGTCAGCCATGGATTTGTCAGCCGCAGCAACTACAAAAACGCCTTCCAATGTACTGATCCCTTCTGCACCAACAGGCGTAGTGATAAGTGGACATTGCTCATAGATGCTTTCTATAACTTTTCCTTTGACACCAGCTCCATAGCGCAGAGGTACTACAACCAGACGGCAGGACTGGTATAAAGAATGGAGTTCTTCATCGCTGACAAAACCTTTAATCACAATATTATTGCTTTGTAAATTCATAATTTCCTGTGGTGGTTTAGATCCGACAATATACCAAATAATATCTGGATAACTAATCAAAATGTGAGGAAATATCTCATTAGCGAACCAAAGCACTGCATCTATATTGGGCGGATGGCCAAAGCCACCTACAAACAAAAGGTTTTTTTTCTTCTTGATATTTGGACATTTCTTTGTATCCATCTTTTCATAGATGTAAATAGGAATAGAACGTATAACCTTTTCAGGAAATGCCTGTTCCAAAACTGTTTTTTCATAAGTACTGGGTACATAAATAATATCTGATTTTTCGATTAACTGATACTCAAGAATTTTCCAGTGTTCGGAGGATTTTAAAAGTTCTTTGTTACCAGTTACTTCGTATTCTCTTCGTTCACGTAAATAGTGTAAATCATGGCCATAATAGATTAGCTTTCCATTCCCATATTGCTTTAGCAGGTCGATATAACGCGCTGCAATATGCGGACGATTTACATAAAAATAATCAAAAAAATGAGCATTTTCCTGAATCCATTCTTTCCAGTATTTAAAATAATAATTTCCATATAACACTTCAACGCCCAGTTGCTCCAGTTGCGCGGTATAAGGCTGATACGGATAATAATCCGCAGGCAAAAAAGTCACCTTTAAGCCCGATTCTATAAATATTTTAGTATACATAAAGACATTTCTGGCGCCTGCATCCTTATCGTATTGGGGAACCATATGATCAATAACTAAAATTCGCTTTTTTAGCTGGCTGCGGTCGCGCGCAAGAAAAACATCCTCTCCATTTGGTTTATGATTCTTTTCTAATTCATTCTTCCATTTTTCATAGAACTTACTCTGGTTAATACGTTGGTAAGCTTTTAAGCCCTCAGAAATTGATACTCCATTAGATACACCTTCATAGTGAATTACTACGGATAATGGCTGACAACATACTTTATAGCCTGCTTTGCGTACCATAAAGGCAAGATCACTATCTTCACAATAGGCAGGAGTAAATCGTTCATCAAATCCTCCTAATTGCTTCCATAAGGTGGTTCTGATCATAATAGAAGCACCTGATATGTAGTCACATTCTTTGACATAACTAAATTCAGGCAATGCAGGGTTACTGCCATTTCCATAATTCCATGCGCTTCCATCTTTCCATAAGATTCCTCCGGCTTCCTGCAGCCTTCCGTCTGGATAGACAAGTTTTGATCCTGTCATACCAATATTCTGATTATCACCTAATAGTTGAATCATAGGAGCTAACCAGCCAGGTTGTACTTGAGTATCATTATTTAGTAATAATAAATACGTACCCTGAGAAAATGCCGCTGCGTAATTACAATTTTTTAAAAATCCATAATTTTGTGGAGTACGTACTATTCGAATATTAAGGGCAATAGCATTTAACTGAATGGTTAAGTCACTAGAGCAATCGTCTGCAACTATAATTTCATATGCTATGTTTCCAGAATTTTTTAATATTGAATTTAAGCAGGCGTACGTGTAAGAGAATTGATTATATGCGGGTATTATAATGCTAACTATTGGATTGGCATAAATTGGAAAAATTAACTGTTTATAGTCTGCAATATCAGAACTTTCTATTATTTTATCAGTATGTATTTCCAGTTTTAAATCAGATCCCATTAAAAGTCGTTCATCTAAAATTTGTGATACTTTTGTAATGCCCCCATGTTTTAAATAATAAAATACTCGAATAATCTTTTGTGGGCGGCAGTAATAAGCTAATTGCCTTGGACGTGCTATTATCTGGACAGCCATTTTTATAAAGACTCTCCGTTTACTGTTGTACGGTGCAATTATTGCTAATACTTTTTTCCATATTTTGATTTCTGAATTGTCGCTAGGCATATAAACACTCCTGCTAATTTTATGTTAATAAATCAGTGTAACTTTTATAAATCGTCTGAATTCCTATTGGAAGCGTATAATTGGGTTCCCAAGATAATTCATTGCGTGCGATTGTAATATTTAATACATTATATGTAACATCACATTTTCTTGAAGTCATGTAGTTAATTTTTACAAATGACAATTTTGTCTCTTTTTCAATCAAAGTTATGATTTCATTAATTGTATAGCCAATTCCTGAACCTAAGTTGAAAATATGGTGTTCACCTGTATAAGTCAGCAATTTCTTTATTGCATTTACTAAATCTAATATATATATATAATCTCTTGTATTATCTCCATCTCCATAAATGGTGATTGGGTTATTTTGTAATAAAGATCTGATGTAAATAGGAATGATTCCCTGATGCTTTTGATAGTTTGCATCCAGACCATAGACATTCGCAACTCTGACAATCTTATATGGCAAGTTATAATATCTTCCATAAAATGTAATATAATTTTCAATTGTAAGCTTTTGCATTCCATAACCACACATAGGCAACAGTACATCCGTTTCACAGCAAGGTTCCCCATTGGAATTCCCATATATAGTTCCTCCAGAAGATATAAATATCACTTCCGGAGGATTGCTTAGCTTTGTTAAAGCTTCTAATAACCGAATTGTGGGTAGTACATTTGTTTCCAACTCACTTACGATTTGCGAGGTTTCTTCAATTGGTACTGTTGTTGAAATCAAATGGATAATAATATCAATATCTTTAATAATAGAAGTAAAGTCTGAGAGTGCGGCAAAATTTCCTGTAACCATCTCGATGGATGATAAAGATTGAAGTTTGGAATCAGGAATAATATCAAAGGCTTTTATCAGATAATCTTTGGAAAGTTCATAGCATAAAGCCTTTCCAATAAATCCCCCTGCCCCTAATAGTAATAATTTTCTCATAAATCGTTCCTTTCTTGGCCGCCTTTATATTAGTTAATTCCCTTAAAAATTGCTTTTAAATTTTCTTCTAAAATAGTCTCTTTAAATAGGGTCTCATATATAATTCTTCCATTATCACCAATTTCCTTTAGGATACTAGGCTTTTTAATAATTGAAGTAATAATTTCTGCAATTTGTTCTGCATTCTCATTTTCAAAAATAAAACCATTTTTTCTATCTTTGATTAAATACGATGTCCCCGTCTTATCTGAACAAATAACAGGTAAAAAATGCATCATTGCTTCTACCGCCACGACCGGACATGGATCATCACGTGAAGGAACAATAAGCATATCGGAATTTTTATAATAATATTGTAATTTTTTATGATCAACCGGTTCTAAAACTTTAATGTTACCGTAGATTTTAGAAAATTTTACAATATCATTCATCATAACCGGATCGAACTCTGCTCCAATAAATAAAAATTCACATTTATTCATTACCCAGTCTTCTAGTTTCTGAATTGCTTGTAGCAATACATCTGAACCTTTTCTATGCTCAATAGAACCAACAAATAAAATTCTATATGTTTTATTATCATTTTCAGTACATGCTAATCGCACATTTTGCATATCACTGCATTCATCATCCACTGCATAAAATAAACATTGTCCAGAGTAGCGAATTGCATATTTGCCTAGGACTTGTTTAACATATTCGCCACCATAAAGTACAGTTATATTTTTACCAAGTTCACGTGGTAGTTTATTATTGTAAAAATTAATTGCATATTCCCCCTCATGAAGCCACCAATAAACTTTAGGTAAGGAATCTCTTAATAATTCTATAACTGGATAACATACAACTGTATTAACAAAGACAATATCAAAATTTCTTATAAATTTATTTAATATCCAAGAACAGCCCTCTACTGATTCATCTATAATTACTGTAATTCCCATTTGCTCATATTGTTTGCGCAAAGGACCATCTTTAAATGATAAGACTACTGGGAAGAACTGATTTTCAACTGCAAATCTAGCTACGCTCAGTAATACAATAGGAGCCCCTGTCAATGATAATTCATGAGTTACAAGCAGTATATCTTTTCCTTCTGTGTTGGAATTACACACTTCTCTGGGAGTATAGATCTTATATAAGTATCTAAAGTCTGTGTAATACATCTTTTTTTGAGCGTCTGTAAAAAAACAATCACGCGATAAGTACTGGTTCCAATGTTTCAAGCAATAAATATCTGACTTATCTTTTTTTTCTGTCTCATGCCAGGTATGGTTTCCCATGTGAATCAGCCTGGAATATGGTGTATATACGTTATAGTACCCCTTATCTATAATTTTAAAACTTAAATCCACATCTGAATGACCATTAGGTGTATGAAGAGAATCAAATCCGCCTACCTCCTCAAACACAATCTTTTTTATTGCAAAACATGCACCACTTAAAATGGTAACATCCCTTAAAAGATAATGATTAAAGACACTATAAATGTAATCATCTGCCGGATAGCCATTAAAAGCTGTTCCTACCAAACCAGGAGTACCAGAGACCATTCCTGCATATTGAATCATCTGATCTGGATTTGTAAGCATTGGAGATACACTTCCGACGTCAGGCAATTCCAGAATGTCCAATAGACGATCAAGCCAGTCCTTTTGAGTTGGCAGAACATCATCATTATAAAATAAACAAATACTTCCTTTTGCCTGTTTAGCCCCCTCGTTACATTTGTCAGAAAAATTGTATTTCTTATCATAACGACAAATTTGTAATTTTTCTTCTAAGTATGAGAATTCTTTTTCTATTTCAATTGCCAGTTTTGAATTTGTTACTGGTATTAATTCCAGATTTCCATAATTAGTCATTTCCATCAGGCCATGTAAAGCACTGCTAAGATTTTCCTCATTATCAGAGGGAATAATAATACTAACTATAGGAGATTCCTGTCTGACAATCCTGCCATAATTACCACGAGGCATCATTTGCATAACTACATTTAAGTTATGGCGATTATACCAATCTTTCAAAGCATGCATATTACCGACTCGAGCAAAATCTTTTGCACCAGTTGCAGCAGATGTTGAAATAGCACGCCAAAAGTAAAGTATTCGTTCCACATGTTCGATATTTTTAGTTACATCAGAAACACGCAGAGCTAAATCATAGTCCTGTGAAAAATCAAACTTACTTCTAAATCCTCCTACCATTTTTACAATTGTTGTTCTATACATTGTTAAATGTCCCGTATACATATGGTTCATCAGAAGTCTTGGCGACCAATCTGGTTTAAAATAAAAGTCAAAGTATTTCACAGTTGCCTCTGTATCCAACTTGCATTCGTCTGAGTAAATAAAGTCAGTTTCAGGAAATTCATTAATTCTCTTTATCATCCAGAAGAATGCATCTGGAGTAATTTCATCATCTTGATCTATTAGTGCAATATATTCTCCTTTTGCCATTTTTAAAGCCTCATTAGATGCTGCGGATATTCCACCATTATTCTCTAAAGATGCAAACTTTATACGGGATTCGAATTTAGCCATGGTTTTCATGTATTCCCGTCCTTCTGGCTCTGGAGAACCGTCATCTACAACACACAATTCCCAATAAGGATATATTTGTGCCTGCAAAGTCTCTATAACGCGTGGAAGCCACTTCATTGGTGCATTATATAGAGGAACGATAACAGATATCAATGGTATATATTTAAAATCTTTTAATTGAAGTTCTAATTCTCCACGCGCTAATTCATTCTGCTGAGAATTTAATATTGAAGCCCCAATGTTGTTCCAGTCTAGATCAGGCCATAAATGCTCTTTTGGATGATCAGTCAAAGGTTTCTGTGCTATTATTTGGTTTTTATCCATTGCAAAAGATTCAAACTCAAATTTAAACTCTTCAGAAGGTTTAAATCCGTTCTTTATAAAATCATTAATTCTTCTTAGGGGACGTGTTGCTTTCCACATTGTTGCATTACAAATGGAATCATAAGCCTCTTTTACTCGCTCTTTCTGTATATTTTCAAATGAAGCAAGTTCTCTGTAATAGTTCAATTCAGCATTTAATCGTATCTCTTCCGCACGCCAACGGTTTTCCTGCGCTTTTAACTCATCAGAATTCCGATCAGAAATTATTTTCTTTTCCAACTCCTCAATAGATTTTTTGAATTTTTCTTCAGAAGTGCTGACTTTTTTTATATAACTTTGAATTTCATCGTATAGATCTGTCTGCTTCTGGAGATTTTCTGTATATAATTTGTCTAACAATTCAGTTGAATTTATTTTTTCTTCTTTCAGAACTTCCACCATTTGTTCGGTTTCTTGTAAATTTAACAAAAGATTATTTTGCTCTACCAAATCATTTTCTTTACTCTGTAGATTCATCAGTAATTCATCTGTTCTTTTTTTATTTTGTAATTCTATAATTCGTAGTTTACGCTCATATTCATTAACTACGTTGCTAATATCATCTCTTTTTTCATAGAGTGCTGCCCAAGGTGACAACCACTCCATTTTTTGAAAAACACTTTTATAAAATAAATTTTTTGCATAAATACGCGACCAATATTCAGGTAACTGTACATTAACATGTGTTTGGTCTTCAATGTCATTTGGTGTTGAAGAAAAAACAATCCTATCTGTATATCTACAAAGATTTGCTATTGCTTTAACTGCAGTTTCCGGATATAAATGCTCTAAAACCTCTATGCAGGTTATCAAGTCATATTCTTCAGGAAATGTTTTGGGTAATGATTCTGAGATGCTCTGAACACAACAGTATGGTTTCAAATCCTCCCTAACATGAGATATAGCAAATTCTGAAATATCTATTCCATATGCATCTACTCCTTTATCACGTAAAGCTTCGACCAGATATCCCTTTGCACAGCCGGCATCCAGGACATTCCGAGGATTCCATATTTTAATAATTTGTTCAGCTACTCTTTCGAAAAATGGTTTCCATAGATTATCATCCATATAATTTCCTCCACCATTTTTTTCGTAAAAATCTGTAAAAAAATAACTATTATATATACGATCCACATGTACACCCCATGATTTATTTACAAAATAATCATGTTATCCTCTCTTAAAATTGAACACTATCTTTTCTGCAAGCATAGGTTTAAACTATTCTAATTATCTATATTTAAAGGTTTCTCCTTCAGCCCGAACAGCTTACTAATCCTATGAGTAAGCTGCCATTTCAGCGAAGTCTGTTTATAATACTTCCTCACTTCTCTTTCCAAATATCTTGTGTATTTGGAATTTTCAGTACTGACATAACCGTTTTTCAAATAGTATTCCAAATTTAAATATTCAATTTTCGCATAAGAATTTTCCATCAGTATTCCTGTATAATAACCATTATTCTGTGCTACAAATGAATAAATACGTTCAATCGCATGGGAGATTGTACCATCTTCCGGAAATGGTTCCGCCGGGAAATCCTGATAATTCCAGGTATAGTTAAACAGCTGAGATAGCGCCTTTGTCTTGAACCAGAAGCAATTTCCGATTGCTGATACAGGATCTTTATCATCTTCTATTGGCACTTTAATCCCTAATCTTTTAACAAGATCTTCTGTATTAGAAAAATTAACAGTCCATACATTTTGTGCAAAATTGAGATATTGCCCATGGATCGGGGCAGGAGGTACCAGTAGTCCAAGACGGTCTTCGGATTCAAAGCTATTTATAATACTTTTAACAAGATCTTTTGTTCCAATAGTATTTTGCAGTAATTTATATCCCCAACTGTCTCCTACTGTTCCTGGACTAATTTGCATCGTTTTTTTATCATGGATAAAACAAACGTAATCATATTTTATAAGAATATCTTTCATAGCAATCCACAAGGCAGACATATCCCTACCCCTATTGTTAACTTTCAAAAGACAGATGTCTCTTTTACTATGGTCATATTTTTTTAATATTGTTGATATAATCTCTATTTTTGCATCAGTATTGGTTGTTATCAAAAGGTCTGTATTATCAGGAAAGTTTACTATAAAAGAAAGATAGTGTTCAAACATATCTTCATAATATAAATGCATGGCAAAAACAGTTTTTTTATCTACATTGCCGAGACTTTCTTTCTGGTTTGGTAATATATAAACCAGACCGATATTCCGGATTAAATCGGATATATGGCAGGTTCTGAGCATATTTTTCCAGAACATATCCATATTAAATATCTGGCTTTTGGATAAATAACGATACAACATGACACTCTGCTGACCTGCATTTGAATTTAAAGGAACAGAGTATTCATTAAAAAACATGCGACGCTTAAAAAAAGGACAGCCATCATTTTCAATAATTTTTACGGGGTAATCTGCAATGGCCTGCTTAGTATAAGGCACATATTTATCTGCATTAACAAAACTATCATAAGTAAAATCAGCATCAGACAATGTTTTTGTAAGCACCATTTCGTACTTACCTACCGCCTCATTATAAGTGTTAAGAGGTGATAGGTCTTTCCAGAAGTCCTTAAATATTTTACTTTGTACTACATTCTTACGAAATACAATAAAATAAGACTGGAGGTGTTCTGGAGTATAACCATACTTGCAGTTAAATGGATTCTTTTGAAATGACAGATGTTTTGTAATGCCCCAGAAATCTAACTGTCTGTTTTCCATGGAATCAAACATATCCTCTAGCGGAGTCAGTGGTCCCATAATCGTTGCATTAGTAATCAGTACCTCATCATAATTTTCAAGCAGATCCCAGCCGATATGTTCAATAGCGGTTTTATGTGCCCAAGCATCAAATCCCTGATTATCTCTTATAATGATGCAATCAGAAAATTTTTCTAAATCTTTTTTTCCGTTTTGACTCAAGATTCCATTACATACAATGATAAGCTGTATCTCTAATCTTTTTAGTGCCCTTAAATAAAACAGAACATAATCATCTACAATTCCATCTTTATCATAAAAGCAAAAAAAACAAATTCTTTTTAAACTAAGATCAAATGCCATATTATTCACTCCAAAACTTTTGATAAGCGTCGCATACCGATTGAGTCTCACCCATCAAATAGATTTTATGATTTTCTAACCAGACTACCCTATTACACATTTCACGGATCTGATTTAGTGAGTGAGAAACAAACAGAACGGTCGTTCCACCTCCCATTAACTCCATCATACGTGCGCGACTTTTATTCTGAAAGCCAACATCTCCTACAGATAAAATTTCATCGACTATTAAGATTTCTGGATTAACAACTGTAGCAATTGAGAATGCCAGACGTGCCATCATACCAGATGAATAGTTTCGGATTGGCATCTCAATAAAATTCCCCAGTTCTGAAAACTCTACTATTTCATCAAATTTTTCATTTAAAAACTGCTCGCTGTATCCTAAGATTGCGCCGTTTAAATAAATGTTCTCTTTTCCACTTAATTCTGCATCAAAACCGGCGCCCAGTTCAAGCATAGGGACAATATTGCCAAATGTTTCAACTTGTCCACTGGTGGGCTGTAGAACCCCTGATATTATTTTAAGTAATGTAGATTTTCCGGCTCCGTTCCGTCCAATGATACCAATTACCTCTCCCTTTTCTACTGAGAAAGTAATATCATCCAAAACTGTCAGTTTGTTATATACCAGTTTTCCCTGGAGGAGTTTTACAATGTACTCTTTCAAGCTATCTATCTTATCATTTACCATACGAAAATTCATGGTAACATGATTTATACTTAACATCTGCTCCCTCATAATTTTCCTTTCTAGATATATAAGGCAAATTTATTCTGTGTCTTTTTAAATATAATGCAGCCGATAGCTAGAGAGACTGCGGCGGCTCCCAAACAAAACGCAAATGTACTTAGTGATGGCGCAACTCCATCAATAATGCATGTTCTTGCAAAATTGACATAGTGGTAAAGGGGATTCAATTTTAAAATTGACCGATACGCTTCTGGTATAATTGTCTCCGGATAAAATAGAGGTGTTCCATACATCCAAACCATACTGATCACTCCCCAGAGATACTGTATATCCCGAAAGAAGACATTGCAGGCCGATAGAGCCATGGCTAAACCAATACAAAAAAACAACAGACACATGATATCAAAAATCAGCAATATTAATGCAAAATTAGGCCGACATCCAGTGAAAAGTGCAACAATATATAATGGAACCAGAGAAATAATAAAATTGGTAGCACTCGCACACACTTTTGTTACCGGGTAAATCCATTTAGGCACATATACTTTAGTAATTAATGATGAATTACCAACGATGGCAGATAATCCCTGACTTACGGATTCTGAAAAGAAGCCAAAGAATATGGTACCTGTAAGAAGGTAAATCGGAAAGTTTTTAATGTCTGACTTAAACAACGTTGAGAAAACCATATATTGAACCAATGATGTGAGCAATGGATTTAAAAAGCTCCAAAGATATCCCAACACAGAACGTTTATATTTAGTTTTAAAATCTCTGGAGACCAATTGTTTGATCAAAAAGCGGTAACGCTCCCAAATAAGTTCTAATTGCAAGATTGCGTTTTTACGACCATGCTTTCTGCAGAATTCTATATAAAATAATCCCGCTGCAAGCAGTGATGCTCCAAAGGTTATAATTGACCAATAATACTCAGCTAATCTATAATAATGACGGCCTGATATGATCATGCAAAGCTGTCCGGATAATATCTTCTCATTGACGTAAATAGTACCTTTACCGTTTTCAGCATAAAAAATAGTAGGCGCTTCACCAGTGGGAGAATAGCCAATAAACTCTATGCTCCCTTTTTTTCCGGCAAGATCGCTTGCCATATAAGGAATGTCAATTAAGAACCAGTCTCCTTCTTTAATTTGTGACACATCAACAGTTATTGACGGATAAGTAATATTGTCTGTCTCATTATGCAGAATAATATCAAGTTTTCCGGATAAGTTCCTGCCATAATCTGCAAATTTAAATGCTAAGGCAGTAACCTGATCAAAGTTAAATAGCAGTTCCTGAGTAGCTGTACTTCCTTCAGAAAGCTCGCCAATTGAACCGGTAATTTCTTCTTGCTTTTCTATTATGGTCTCATAGCGGAGCTGTGACCCGCTTATCCAATAAAAAAACCATGCACATAAGTAAAAACTCAGAATCAACACAATAAGTTTTTTATAAAATCTGGAACTGAAATATTTCATAAAAGAATAGTCCCTTCCGATATTTTAATATTATAATTTACCAATTAACTGCACGAACCGATAAATCAAAGAATCACTTTTCTTTTGACGATAAATATAAGGATTTATTAAAAGCTTAAAACGTTTCCATAGAGAATGCTGAGATTGAATTAGCAATTCCAGCAATAGCCTTTTTTCTTTATCTATATGGAAACATGCATCAAATGATTTAGCTTGCTCGTAAATTAATCCTCTGGAACAAAATAGTTGCCCTATTCGGTATTTAAACAATTCTAAATAAGTTCTTTTAGCGCCCCAAACATTATGCTCATGCTGACGATATAATATATAGGAATTGCAATCATATACAACTATTCCAAAACAAGAGGCAGTCAGGTATAACCACCAATCGTGCATGATAACATATTGTGGCATCTGCTTTCGAAGTAGTTTCAATAATTCCCTGTTAAAGAGGCACGTGCACCCCGTACATATGTTTTGAACCAGTGCGTTGCCAAAAGACGGCTGTCTCACATATTCTTTTATTTCTTGACTCACTGGATTTAATTGTTCATCCGTTACTATTTTATTGCTACAATATAGCAATGGAACGGATGAATCGTATCCAGACATTAATTCAAGCGCTTTGCTAATTTTACAACTTAACCACACATCATCCTGGTCTGAAAAAGCAAACCATTCATTTGAATCATCAGCCTTTTTTATTAATTCAAAAAAGCTAATAACTACACCAGCATTTTGTTCTGTTATATAAGAAATTCTAGTATTTTGTTCTGCATACGTACTAAGAACACGTGGCGTTCCGTCAGTTGAACCATCGTCTCTTATCAATAATTGAAAATCACTATAATCTTGTTGCAATATACTGTCTATCTGATCTTTTAAATATTTTGCACCATTATATGTTGACATTAATATTTGGACACTCATTCATTTTTACCTGTATAAAATGAATGCAGTCTACAAGACTGCAAATTTATATCATAATTGTCATTGTTTATATGCTGAGATATAGATGTTTGCCGTATTTTGCAAGATACAATATTTTGCATCCAAACTTTTTTTTCTAAGGGAAGCATTGTGATTATTGAACCAATCGTTTGTTTTTTTAGTTCATCTGTTACGGTTCTGGAAACAATGCATTCTAAACCATTAACCTGAGCTTCCAAACAAGAAACCGGTAGTCCTTCATATAACGAAGGCAATACAAACAGATCCATTACTTGATACAAATATTCCATATCATTTCGTTTTGTGAGAAATATAATAGAATTTTTAAGTCCTTTTTCTACTACTTTCTTTTCGATTTTTGATCTAAGTGAACCTTCTCCAATTAATAGTAGAATACAGCTATCAATTTCTTTTTTACACTCAGCAAACACCTCAATCAAAAACTCATGATTCTTCTGCCTCTCAAATCTCCCCACATGCCCAATCACAAACTTCCCCTCCAGCCCCATCTCTTTCCTGAGCCGTTCCCTCACCTCAGGCCGAAACCGGAACTTCTCACAATCTATCGCGTTGTGCATGATAAAAACCTTCCCGGCTTTCAGCATTTTCTCGCCATACAAGAACTTTCCTGCCGCTTCTGAACATGCAAATCGCTCTACTTTCATAAGACGAATCGGCAGACACAATATCCGATTTCTCACTGCATTAAGCGTCTTATCCGAGTATTTCGTAGCATGACAGTGAACAATAAACTTTTCCAATCCATATCTTTTAGCTATAGGCCTTAGCAAAAATGTCAAATACACTTCATGGTTATGCAGCCAGGTATATTCTCCGGCATGTAACCGAAAAAATGAATTCAGCTGCTTTATGGACTGAAAAGAACTTCCTGGCTTGTCAATGCAGTAGATTTTTCCGCCTAATTCCCGGATTTCTTCCATATAAGAATCCTCACAGGCAATAAAGTGCAAAAAATCAAACTGGACTTTATCCCGGTCTATATGTCTGTAGTAATTCATTATGACGCTCATAACGCCGCTTCCACGGCTCAGAGTGGAGACAAAATGCAGAACCCGAATACAGCCTGTCTGGGTGCCTTCTTGCGTGATATCAGCCATTTAAGCCCTTTCTGTGGTACTTCCCATAATCGCGCTTATGCGACCTAAACCTTCGGATAGTATACCACCTAATCTCTTATTAATCAACTTTTCAAACAAAATGTGTCAATTTCCTTCTTACATTTTTTCCATTAACGACCATATGATCCTAAATCAATCCTTTATGCTTGATGCTGCCGCTTCCTCTCTGGCAGATTGTTCAGCCGGACTTTCCTTTACTCCCTCTGTACTTTCTTTCAAAAGCATAATTTTAGGAGTCATAAGAATCAATTTCAAATCCAGAAAAACCGAATACTTCCTTATATAAGTAAGATCGAGCTTCAACTTATCATACGCAGTCGTATTATACTTTCCATATACCTGCGCATATCCTGTTAAGCCAGCTTTAACCTTAAGGCGATAGGCAAATTCCGGAATTTCTTTTTCAATTTCAGCAGCAAGTTCTGGACGTTCCGGACGCGGCCCTACTACAGACATTTCTCCCTTCAATATATTGATTAACTGGGGAAGCTCATCTAATCTGGTCATTCTGAGGAAACGTCCCACGGGAAGAATTCTGTCGTCAGATTCTGATGCCAATCTGGCGACGCCATCTTCTTCTGCATTTTGTACCATTGTTCGAAATTTATAGATCTCAAAGACCTTTCCGTCTTTAGTCAAGCGCAACTGCTTATAGAACACAGGCCCCCGGTCTGAGCACTTAATCATTAAGGAAATAACTGCCCAGAATGGGGAGGTAACAATCAACCCCAAAGAGGAAAAAAGTATGTCTATCAGCCTTTTAAAAAACTTCTGTTCAACCTTTAAATCCTCGTTCCTGGAAAGGTATAACGGCGAATCAAAAATATTCAACTCTGCCGATGAGCTCAAAAGAATATCCGAGATTTTAGGAACCGTATAGCTCCTTATTGATGCCCCAAAGCATTCCTTCATTAAGCAATTTCTTTCATGTGATGGAACATCTCCAATGATTACAGCATCATAATCTTCTGCCATCTCCATAATCCGTTTTATACCAATTCGGATATGTACTGCTCCACATATCTGGTACTTATCTTCCCGGGAATTAATCTTTTCCTGTAAATGGAACGCCGGAATATCTCCATATACAAGCAGCATTCGCTTTTTAGGAAACATCTTCTCATATACCGATTGAAAAATCAGCGCCCATAAAACTATTAATATAACGTCAGTCAACGTCATAAGAAGCATTACTCCTACTGGCGGAAACCCTAACGCAAGTAATGCGATCTGGAGGTACGTAATAATATTAACAAAGATAATTGACAGTATTTGTGAATATATCACATTACCTGTCTTGTAAAAGCCAATCTTCAATCCTCCATAGGTTTTTAGGAAAAATAGTAAAAGAATTCCGTATACTGCTACCATTAACCAGTTTCCCCGTCTAAAAAATGGGGCTATTATAAGATTATTGTAGTAACGGTGCCATACAATCCAGTAGGCCCCAACTTCCAACAGTACGATCACAGAAGATGAAAATAATTTTATCAGCCTCTTATATTGCTCGTAATTTCTCATTTTCCTTTATCCTTACTTCCAACCTGTCTGCAGTGTTCTCGTATCCCCAACTCTCCCAGCATTAAAAACATCCACATAATCGGAGTTGCAATCGGTAAGTTCAAATTGACAAATGCCTGTGTACTGTAACATATCACTGCAAAAAATGCCGCTACGATATATTGATTTTTTCCAGCTTTACGAATAACTCGAACTATAAAAGAGATTATAAAGACAAGGTACGCAATTAATCCTGTAATTCCTACAGTGATAAGATAATGTAAATACTCATTATGAGCATTATCAAAAATCTGACCATATATATTTCCCTGCGTCTTATCTAATAAAACAATTCCAAAAGTATCAGGTCCAAAGCCAAATACTTTTTTCATCATTGGAAACTGTTCGAAGCATTCCATAGCATTACGCCATATGTAGCCTCTGTGAGTCCCCCAGTCATCATTAAACAGCAGGTATCCCCCAAGAGCTCCATATCGTTCCGTATTCCCCTGGACATTAACATCAAATAATGCATATCCAACTCCTAAAATACAGATTATCACTATCGCCAGCCAAATTATCCGCAGTACTCCACACCCGGTCCATTTCCTCTCATTTCCTTCAAAATCATTGATGTGGATATCTGCATCCTGTTTTTTCTTTTTTGTATTTGCATAATCTAGTCCATATACAATAATACAAATAACCCAAAGGAGTATTACAATCGATAACAGTCCATCATATTTGACTATTATATTAAAAGCACTTTCAATCCCAAGTACCCGGTCACCCATTCCAGCATTAATCCAGTCAATGCATTGGATTACCGAAAAAAAGGTTGCAAGCATCATTAAGTATGATTTCACTCCCTTCTTATCTTTAAACAGATAAAGCGGAAGGAAACCGAATAAAGCTGCCAATGATAAATAGGCGTTATCACTGATTCCCATTATTAAGGCAAAAAAACTAATCACAAGACTCGCAAAGTAAAAACACTGTTTTTTCCATTTGTTTTCTGTTGCAAATAGTACTGCCGATACTGCTGTCACCATCCCTACCAGTGCTGTATACGTATTAATGTTACCGATCGTTGAGGTAAACATGAATTTCTGTTCTTCCAGCATTCCCACTTTAAAATGTAAAAGGTCCATCTTAAAGTAGTCAGTAATCCCAAATATACAGACAAGCAGATTTGCAATTAAAAATGCATCCAAATACCATTTTTTTAATCTACCAAATCTGGTAACACAAAAATACGCCAAACCGTACAAACAGAGTAAGAAGAGCCCTGAATATCGCCCTTCATTACCCCAAAAAGATTCATATACGTAATCGGAACTTATCGTTGATATACCCGCGATGATTAGAAAGACCAGCAATGCAACATCAGTAACAGAAAATTTCTTTATGAATTCGTTCCACTTAAAAGAAGTAAAATACTGTTCCAACCTATTATGTTCTATACAACCGGCAAAAATAACAGCCACCACTAAAAGGACCACCGAGCCAATATAAAAATAGTATTTCGCCTGTAATATATTATAATATCGATCCATAACAAAAAGTGGAAACAAACATAAAATCAAAAATGTAAAAATATCTATTGTATGCGATAAAAGCGCAGAATTACTTTTGCTGTTCTTTCTTTTATCAGTTTTTACTGACGACATAGTTATCCCTCTCCATACTGCATATTACCATAAATCATCAATTTATGGTTTACTTTTATTACACAGTATAACATTTTAACTCAGATACCGCAACCGCATCCCTCATGAAAAAGCTGGGATATTATTTAAGATTTTATGAATTTTTGCGACTTTTATTCCCAGATTTTCAACGCATTTCCGCACCATCCAATACTGCCCATAATTTCCCTTATAGGAAGTATAATTACCTCGTAATGCAATTAGGAATTTCAAA